>JAEEGJ010002490.1_pt1 | contig 93389 bp, 74 predicted proteins | sample 8958761 | NCBI WGS metagenome assembly JAEEGJ01 (sample SAMN16246546, study PRJNA631951) | gut metagenome | biome: gut microbiome; feature: rumen; material: RS-attached | host: Bos | place: Iran: Karaj | collected 2018-10 | reverse complement strand
AGAAAGAGACCATTAAGTTCATCGTGCAGCTGATTGCATCGATTGCATCGGCCATCCTGACTGCCCTCGGCACCACCTCGTGCATGGGTCACGGACCAATCGTGTTGTAGAGAGCAGGAAACACCCAAAAGAGGGCTGGCAGACAAGTGCGCACACTGCCAGTCCTCGTGTGGGTTAAGCGAAGCCCCCCTGTAATACCCCCAATCGGGATTACGTACCCCTGCACAGCCCAGCAAAGAACGTCTGCTGAAGCGAGTGAACGCCCCGAAAGGGCAGAAGCCAATTTGTCAGTCTTCGCACAGAGCAGTTGTTGCAGTGTTGCAGTTCGAAAGCAAAAGACCAAACAGCGTTGCAGTGTTGCAGTGTTGCAGTTCGAAAGCAAATTTTTCTCGACTTCCGCAAGTAAGAAACGGCCTGAAAGACCAAAACTTACGGCTGCCCTCAGGGCGATGTCCTAGGTGCAAGGCCCTGAACTTGTAGCAAGATTGCGAGTTTTTTCGTGCGGCACAGCAGATTTTTCTGTTTTCAGTCTTTTTTCTTTTCTTTTTTAATTATCTTTGCCATCAATATGAAGAAAATACTGAAAATCAACACCCCTAACGATTATGCGCGGTTTGTCGATGCACCTGAGCTGCACCCATTAATCAGCATTATACACTACGACGAACTGGGTCCCTTCCGTCACAGTCTGAACAACTACGGCGTGTACGGGCTCTTTATCCAGCGCCAGTTTCCTAAGAATCTCTCATACGGCATGAAGACCATGCAGGTGTGCGATGCATCGATTATTGCTGTGGAGCCCGGACAGATAGGCGGACTGGAGGACAACGGCGAACGTATCTCCCTAAGCGGATGGGTGCTGTTGTGGTCGCCAGAGCTGTTACACGGATCTGAGCTGGAACGACAGATAGATCACTACCAGTTTTTCTCTTATTTCTTCACCGACTCGCTAAGGATGGAGCCTGAAGAGTGGCTCTGCATCACGCAGTTGGTTTCACAGATGCGGCAAGAACTGATGGGAAGCGAGGATTCACCCTCGCTCCGAAACATCCTGTTAGCCTATCTTCGGCTGATACTGGAATACTGCAACCGCATCTATCTGCGGCAGGTTTCAGAAGAATACCATAGCGGCAGCGACCTGCTGAAACGGTTCCACAACCTGCTACAGCAGTATTTCCGCGAAAACCGCCAACTGTCGGACGGCCTGCCTACTGTCGCCTTCTGCGCCTCAGAACTGGCCTATTCGCCACGCTACTTCGGCGACATCGTACGCAAAGCCACAGGCAGCACGGCCATTGGCTATATCCATAACTATGTCATCAACCAAGCCAAGAGCCTGCTGATGAACGGTCACAACATCAGCGAGACCTCGCGCCTGCTTGGATTTGATTTCCCCCACCATTTCACCCGACTATTCAAGCGGATGACTGGACTCACGCCCAGCGAGTTCCTAGGGAAATAGGATTACAACTTGCAGGATTACAACTTGCAGGATTACAACTTGCAGGATTACAACTTGCCGGCCAAGTCAATCAACTTCTGCTTGGTTTCCTCCGTTTTCTGCTCGTCGATCTTTGCTGTCACTACACCCATGTTCTCTGCACTCCAGTAGTTGCAGATATCGCGGAACTCGGCAGTAGCTCCGTCATAGACCCCAGGAGAGTACGAAGAGACGAGCAGGGCCATCTTCTTCACCTTCGCAGGACTGTTTACACAGTACATTCGCTGGATGGGAGCCTGAATCTGAGCATTGAGCGTGAAGTAATAGATAGGTGCAGCCAGTACCAAAGCCTCGGCCTCGGCCATCAGCGGATAGAGCTCCTGCATATCATCCTTCTGGATACATGCCCCGTTGCCCTTGTTATGACAATACTCGCAAGCCAGGCAGCCTGCAATCTTCTTCTTCGACACATTCACAAGTGTCACCTCATGACCTGCTGCCTCAGCAGCCTTTCTATACTCTTCAGCCATCCAGGCGGTGTTGCCGTTCGCACGTGGCGAAGCTTGCAAAATCAGTACTTTCATCGTCGTAGATTGTTTAGTTGTTTTGTCAAGATACATAAATCTGAGCACAAATATAATGAAAAACATTGAATTCCCACCCTATTTGTGCTCATATTTATAATATATTCACCTTTTCGCAAGTGCGCCCCCGAGGGGCAGCAGCCGCAAGCTTTTGGTCTTTCAGGCTGTTTTCCTACTTGCGGAAGTCGAGTCAGATATTAATAGGTACCACAACTTTGAACGTGATATTGCGCCCCATGTTGAAAACTCCACTGCGGCCAGTTATCACATTGTCGTCGGCATATTTCAGCCGGCTCAGGTGGTTCTGATAGGCTTTGTCCAACAGATTGTCGGCATCGACATACAACTCAGCCACTTTCCTGCCCTTCACCTGGATGTCGGTACCAGCAGAAAGGCTGAGCAATGCATAACCCGGCGTTGGGGTCTCGGTGTTGTCGGCACGATAAATGTGGGTCTGCTTCAGATAGCAGTCAAGTCCTACAGCCACATACAGGTTGTTGAACAATGAGCGGTGGGCAGCATCTGTCGTATGGTGATGGTTGACTGTGGGGTGCGAATGGTGGTAGAGTTCCCATTTCAGCTCCGATGCCCAGCAGGGGGCTGGCGTAAAGGGCAGATAGCGGGTGTCGGCATTGGCATGCATCAGCCGCGCATCGACAAAGGAGAAGGTATTTGAGAAATGGACTGAATGGACGGGATGGAAGTCAGCTCCCGCCTCAAAACCCAAAAGCCGCGCATCGCCCTGCGTATAAGCGTAAGTAAGGTAACCTTCTTCTATCACTTGGTTCAGACGATGAGTGAAAATATAGTTGTCGATGCGGTTGGCAAACAGTGCCACCTGTGCTGATATGTATCTCGAAGAAAAGTCGAGTCCCAGGTCGGCCTGCAGGCTATACTCTGCCTTCAGCCGGGAATTGCCCAGTTCGTAACGGATGGAGCCCTCGTGAACACCGTTCGACGACAGTTCACTCATGTTGGGTGTGCGGAAGCCGCGTGCCAGGTTCAGGCGCAGGTTGAAGTGCTCGCTGAGGTTGCAGACAGCACCCAGGCTGCCCGTCAACCCGTTGAAATGCCGGGAGACATCGGCAAAGCGCAGGTCGCCATCCTCTGTCAGCTCGTAGCCGTGCAGCCTGCGGTGGTCATAACGCACGCCTCCGTTCAGCGTCCAACGCTCACCGATGGTCTTCGTGGCAGTAGCATAGACACCGAAGTCGAACAGGCGGTAGTCGGGTATCAGGTATTCCTCGCCTTCGTTACCCGACTTCTGGTACATGCCGCCGATGCCCGTAGACAGTTTCCAACCATCCCATTCGTTGGTCACGTAGCGCAGGTCGTAGGTCAGTGTATGCAGCTTGAAATACAGCTCATAGTCATCAGGAGACTCTTCAAACTCCTGGCGGCGGTTCTGCTGATAGCCGAGTATGGCTTTCAGGCTGCCTGACGAGAAGTTCAGCGAATTGTCCCACACCAGCTTGTAGTGTTTCACCTGCTGGAAGGGCAGCGACTTGCCGTATGTCTTAGGAGAAGCCGAGGAGCACAGCAGTTCACCCGTATCAGTGTCGCGTTCTCCCTCAACGATGCCTGGTGTCAGATGATAGGCCGTTCCTGTCAGTCTCGAGTGACCCCACGGTCGGTTGACTCCAAGCATCAGCCTGCCGGCACGTTCGCGGAACTGCGAACCGGGCACGTAGTCATCGTACTTGTTCTTATAGGCGTGTGCCATCTTGTCGCTATAGCGGGCATCCCACACCAAGCCGTGTTGGTTGCCAGCCATCGACAGGTTGTAGCCGAAGAGGCCGTTGTTGGTCTGATACTCGGAACTCACTTGGGCACGCATCTCGCCTTCTGCAAGTGTCGGCTGTGCGTGGAGGATTACCACACCCGCCATAGCATCGGATCCGTACATCAGCGAGGCAGGGCCCTTCAGGATTTCCACTGAGCCCACACCGCTTCCGTCAACCTCCACACCGTGTTCGTCGCCCCACTGCTGACCCTCCTGGCGCACCCCTTCGCTCATCACTACCACGCGGTTATAACCCAGTCCGCGGATGATGGGTTTCGAGATGCTGCCCCCCGTAGTGAGCTGACTGACACCAGGCTGGTGGCTGATGGCATCGATGATGTTAGTCGAGGCAGTGGCTCTGAGTGTCTGTGGCGTCACGATGCTCACCGGAGCTGTCGCATGTTTCAGTTTGGTATCACCAGTAACGCCTGTCACTGTCAGTTCATTCAGATTGAGATGGCGGAAAAAGACATCGGTGCTGTCCTCTGAATGGTGATGCTGGCGAAGGGTGTCCACCCTCGTATTCAGACTGTTCTGAGCTGCCACAGCCGTGCATAGACACAGCAATGGCAGAATGATATATCTTGATTTCATTCTGTGATTTTAATTAAATGGATGTATATAGAAAAATATGTAAAAGCCTGTGGTTGGAAAATCAGACCGACGGGGGACCCCGCGTAACAACAGTGCCACAGCAGGCAGCGAGATAGCCGCACAAAGGCTGGGCACGGAATTTCCTACATACATGAACATATAGGGTGACAGCCATCACAGCAGCTGTCAGCGTGGATAGCGTCAGAAACTGGCAAAGCACACAATCGTGCGCCCAAGTAGCAGTCTGAGTGAGATGTCCCTGACAACTGTGATGCACGCAATCGGTGCATTCCGTCCCCGTTTGCTGGATACTTTCTTCATGAACATGAAACGACGAGCATAACAGCATTGGCACAAATACTGCCAATAGCAACCAAGATGCAAGATGTCGTTTCCTTGTCAAGTCCACAGTTTTTTCTATATGACCAAAAGATATTCGTCCTGTTTACAATAGCTGGCATCGCCTCTAATAGGACGCTGCAAAGATACGTGTTTTTTCTTTATTCTAGAAGAATTCCACCCAAGAATTAACGATTATTCAGCAAAGTCGTTCAGCGAGCACATGGTGAGACTCATGCTTACCACCGCATCCTCACAACAATTGCCGCTGAGCAACGGGCAAGCGGCTCGCAAAGCCTGCACTGCCCGAAGCGTCATGCTTAAGAGTAAAAGCTAATTTCTCATAACGTTGCAGCGTTGCAGTGTTGCAGTGTTGCAGTTCAAAAGTAAAAGAAGAGATAGCGTTGCAGTTGTTGCAGTGTTGCAGTGTTGCAGTTCAAAAGTAAAAGAAGAGATAGTGTTGCAGTTGTTGCAGTGTTGCAGTGTTGCAGTTCAAAAGTAAAAGGACAGACCCCCCCTGTGCTCACGGCTTGACAACCACGCTACTGACGCCCTGAAGGGGCAGCAGCTGTAAGCCCTGGGCTTGGAGCTTTTGACCTTTCAGGCCGTTTCTTACTTGCGGAAGCTTTTTCATCGACCCTTTCGTTTATCCCATCACCACGTCAAGAACCATCATGAGCACGAAACCGATGGCGAAGCCGATTGTACTGAGGTTAGTATGTTTCCCTCCTGATGCTTCAGGAATCAGCTCCTCGACGACGACATAGAACATAGCTCCTGCAGCAAAGGCCAGCAGATAAGGCAAGGCGGGTGTCATCAATGAGGCCAGCAGCACTACGGCCAGTCCTCCTACAGGTTCTACGGCACCGCTCAGACTGCCGATGGCAAAGGAGCGCCAGCGGCTGTTTCCTGCGGCTCGCATAGGCATAGAGATAATAGCTCCCTCGGGCACGTTCTGGATGGCAATACCAATGGATACTGCCAATGCGCTGGTCAGTGACATGCCTCCGACACCGCCTTCTGCACCAGCAAACACCACGCCCACCGCCATTCCCTCGGGCAGGTTGTGAATCGTGACAGCCAACGCCAGCATCGCCGTACGCGACAGTTTGGAACGAGGCCCCTCCGGAGTGTCTGTGCCGATATGTAAGTGAGGCGTCAGCTCATCGATCATCAAAAGGAAGCCGATGCCTAGAAGGAATCCCACAGCAGCAGGCAGCACCGACCACTTCCCGCTATTGGCCTCCATCTCCATAGCCGGTATGAGCAACGACCAGACGGAAGCTGCCACCATTACGCCCGATGCAAAGCCAAGCAGCGGTTTCTGCAGACGAGGCGGCATCTCTTCCCTGGTCTCTGTACGAGTCTCCTCATGCCCGGAAGAATCGACGCAAGCATCATTCTCCACTCGCTTAACCGGTGACCGCATCAGGAAAGAGAATGCCGCTCCAAGCATTGTTCCCAATAGAGGTATCAACAGGCCGATGACCAACGCCATAGTGTCCAAAGAGAGAATCGGTGAGCCCTACGCTTTATTGAATTTCTCCTTACCTTGCTTGCAACGGGGGCAACGCCAGTCGTCGGGCAAATCCTCAAAAGCTACTCCGTCGTGCTCAGCGGGGTCATACACATAGCCGCAGATGGAACAGACATACTTGCCCGATGCCTCCTGCCTGGTGAAGTCCACTTCTGCAAGAACCGTCGGAACGGGATTGTCCAGATCCATCACACGCTTAGCCTCCAGGTTCTCATAGCCCTGTGGAGTGTGGGTACCGCAATAGACCGTAGGGTGATTGCGAATGAACTCACGGATGCGGTTCTGGGTCTCACGGGCGGCAGGCAGGTCATCATATACCACAGACAGCTTATCCTCATACAGAGCCTCGTCAACGTAAGTGATATCACCATGAATCATATAGAACAAACCGTCCGTCTCGACAATGATGATGCTGTTGCCTTTGGTGTGGCCCTTGGCTTTGATCAGATAGATGCCTTCCGTTATCTTCTGGCTCTCAGGGAAGTTGTAATACGGTCCATCAGTGAAGCTGACAGGAACCAGATTCGTAAGACCTTGCAACTCGGCAGCATCCGTCTCTTCCTGATTCACATAGACCTTTGCGTTGGGAAACGAGCGCAGCTCGCCGCTGTGGTCAGCATGACGATGGGTAAGCAGTATCTTCGTCACCTGCTCAGGCTTGTAGCCAAGGGCTGCGAAAGCCTCCATATAGGTACAGATGTCTTCGCCGGTATAGGCCGGAGAGTTCTCGTCGGGTACTTCCATAGGTGTCCCTGCAGGAATGCCTGTGTCCACAAGAATCACTTCATCGCCAAGATCTATCAGATAGTTCTGCAGACTGCCGCGATAGCGGATATTCTGGTCGAACTGTTCCTTTCCCTCTTCACCTCCGAAGGCAAAAGGCTGGGTGTAGAACCCGTCTTTCCTGAATTTTACGGCTTTGATTTCCATATTACTTCGCGGGTTCCCATTTACAACGAACGGGTGAAACTATGGCACCCTCTTTTTTCAACTCAGCAAAGGCCTTGTCCACTTCCTTGCGGTCAGCACCCAGCGCTTTGGTCACTTCGCCAGCCGAGACGGGCTTTCCTGCCTCGTGCATGGCCTTTAATACTTGTTCTTTCATAATAGTTTCGTAGTTTAATAATGTGACGAATGATGTTCTTGGCTGCAAATTTACTATTTTTTTAGCAAAGAGCCAAAGACCAGCGGGAAAAAATGGCTCTTGCCACATCGGCAGGCTACGATTCGCTGTAATTGTGGTCTATGACGATGGTCACATCTTCGCCAGGGACAATTGCTTTCAGTTCACTTGTGAGCTGAGCGGTCAGGGCAGCGTCATCGTGCACGGAGATATCTGGAACCACATCGACTGACACCCTGTGCTCCTGCTCAAAGTAATAGAATCCGTGTACCTGCAGAATCTCCTTGTGCCTGGCTAATGCCTGCATCACCTTGCTCTGTAGCTCGGCACGACGGTTGTCGCCTGTGGCAACGGCATACACACCCACTGTCATGATGATGCCGTGACGTTCGTGCATCTGTTCAGAGATGCGCCGCGTAAGGCCGTGTATCTCGTGTGCATTCATTGTGTCATAGACATTGATGTGCAGGGAGCCGATCATCACGTTGGGCCCATAGTTGTGCAGTATGATGTCGAACACTCCGTGAACGCCCTCGAAGGCCAGTACCTCCTGACGGATATCATGCACCAACTCCTGTGACACCTTCGCCCCCAGCAGTTCGTTGACGGGCGATGACAGCATCTCGAAACCAGCCTTGATAATAACCACAGAGATCAGCGTTCCCAAGATACCATCAAGCGATACATTCCACAACAGCATGACACCTGCCGACACCAGTGTGGCCAGTGTAATCACAGCATCGAAGAGTGCATCTGAGCCTGAGGCGACCAGTGCATCACTGTTCAACTGCTTACCCTGCCGTTTCACATACTGTCCCAGCACCAGTTTCACCACAATAGCCACCACGATGACCACCAGCGTCACTGTGGTATAGTCTGGCTCTGTGGGATCGAAGATCTTCTTTACCGACTCTATCAGCGAGGTGACGCCCGCCGAGAGCACTATCACGGCTATGATGATGGCACTGAAATACTCTACCCGTCCGTATCCGAAAGGATGCTCGCGGTCCGCAGGACGCTCAGAGAGCTTGGTGCCAACAATGGTGATGACACTTGACAGTGCATCGCTCAGGTTGTTTACAGCATCCATCACGATGGCCACACTGCCAGCCAACACGCCCACCACTGCCTTGAATGCTGCCAGCAGCACGTTAGCCACTATGCCGATGATGCTGGTGCGGATAATCTTTTGTGAACGGTTCATCACTGGTACTTCGTAAATTGATACTTTGCCCTCAGTTCTGCCTTCTTTTCGTCATCAAGGCTGTTGAAATAGCCCTTCCATCCCGGACAGAAATTGATGTGCCACCGCCAGAAGCGACCCATCAGCGATTTGGGATTTTTGTCATAGTTTGCCCTCAGTTTGCAATTCTCACATTGATACTGTGCCATCTTTATTTCTCCTTATTCTTTAGTGTAACAATAATCGAGTCTAATTCACTTGCCAGATGCTCATAGTCATCCGTCTGCAGCGGACATGCTTTCAGCGCTTCTCCCATACCGGCAGGAATGGCATTGTAGGCCTCCACCTCCAACATCCTACCCTTCTGCGTCAGACTGACTATCTGCTGACGCTTGTCCTCCTTGCCGCGCTGACGGACCACGATGCCCTGTTTCTCCATGCGCTGAAGCAGAGGCGTAACGGTATTCGTCTCTAACAAGAGGCGGTGGGCAATGTCGTTCACCGGCTGGCAGTCCTTCTCCCACAGCACCATCAGCACCAGGTACTGCGGATAAGTAATGCCCAGTGTGTTCAGCATCGGCATATAGGCCTGCGTGATCAGTCTTGCCGCCGTATACAGGCGGAAGCAGATCTGATTGTCAAGTTGTAATTCTGCGTGCATAATTCTCTTTTTCCCGCTCAACGCTTGCTACGGTTTCTTGCGCTACGTAGGTCCTCAGGCGCTTCGCGGAAGTCTTGCAATGTATCAGCCAAGCATCTCCTCCACATCCTTCTCAAAGTCCTTCGGCTCAGTAGTGGGGGCGTAACGCCTGATGGTCTCACCATCCTTCGAAATAAGGAACTTAGTGAAGTTCCATTTGATGTCGCTATCCTTCTCCACACTCGTGCTGATGGTCTTGAAGAGCGCCTTCGCTGCCTTTGCCTTCAACCCATGATACTCTTCTTCAGGGGCATGAGCCTTCAGATATTCGAATATCGGTTCAGCGGCAGCACCGTTCACATCCGTCTTCTTCATGATCTGGAATGTCACACCGTAGTTCAGCTGGCAGAACTCTTCTATCTGGCTATCCGAACCCGGATCCTGCTCCTTGAACTGGTTGCAGGGGAAACCGATAATAACAAGCCCCTTGTCCTTGTACTTCTGGTTCAGCTCCTCCAACCCGGCAAACTGGGGCGTAAAGCCACACTTGCTGGCTGTATTCACTATCAGCAAAACCTTTCCCTGAAACTCCGAAAAATCAATCTCCTTACCTTTGCTCGTCAGAGCCTTGAAATCATAAATCTTTTTCATACCTTATTCTATTTATAAATTGTTCTTTCTATTTAGTAATTGTTCTTTTCAAATAAATTGTTCTTTCTATCGTTTGCGATGTCTATGATGCATGAGCATCTCTTGAACGCGGTGCAAAGGTAACAAGAATAATTTATATCGCAAGCGATTTATTTAAAACTTTAAGAATGATTAACGATATATCGCCTGCGACACATTCCTCAAAGGCTGGTCGTGCCCACGAATCCGTATTTTCCGCCTCACGAAGATTACTTTTCACCGCCAACGGGCATAGTGGAGGATAGGACAAGCATGCCCGCACGTATGGAGATCGTCCGTGGACGAAGTTATAAGGCAAGGTAATAAGAGACCGTGTATAATAAAAGTGCGCCCTGTCGTAGAGCGCACTTTCCTATTGTCTCACTAAGTGAGAATATGGTCTTACTTAGCTTATTTTGCTACCATCACTTTCTTGCCCTTCTGGATGTAAAGACCCTTCGTGGGGTTCATCACCTTCTGACCATTCAGGTTGTAGAGCTGGGCGGGTTCCTTCTGGGTGAGGATGCCATTGACGCTGGCCAAGCCGGCAGCTGCATCTACAGTGAACTCGCTGGTGACGTAGGCATTGTTGCCTGTGAACTTCGGGAATGCTTCGGAGGCCATCACAGCATGAACCTTCTCGGACTGTTCCTTGATGAAGGCAAACTTGCCGGGCTCGATGGCTGCATAGTCGGTACCTTCAACCAGCGCTGCGCCCGATGCGGTGACGAAGCTGAACGTGGTCTGCACGGGTGCCTCGAGGATACCAGTGGCAGTGAGCTGCGATGTCAGGTCGAGCACGCCTAAGGTCTCTGCCACCTGATAGGCAGGCTGCGGAGCGTAGGTGTACTTGCTGTTCGATGTGATGGCTGGTTTCTTAGGCAGGGTGCCGAGGGTGAACTTGTTGTTCTGAATCTGGATGGTACCCTTGACTGTGAACTCGGGGAAGGTGATGTCTGCCAGCTCGTTGTTGGAAACATAGAGGTTCTTTAATGAAGCGGGCAGGCCAATGATCTTGGAAATCTTATTGTTCTCTGCAGAAATCTGTGTCAGCTTGGTGTTGTTGGTCACGTCTAGTTCTGTGATCTTACCCTTCTGGTAGGTGTTTCCACCCAGGATGATGGTCTCCAGATTGACGTTCTTGCTTATGTCAATTGCTGCCAGCTGGGGCTCGTATGCACTCTGTGTGGTGTTGAAGATACTCAGGCTGGTCAGTGTAGCTACCTTCGACACATCAACCGACTTCACGGGGCTGTTGGTGAATGAGAACTGTGTCAGCTTCTCAAAGGCGGGAAGTGCTACGCTCTCAGCATTGGCACCGGAGAAGCTCATCTGCACGACGTTCTTCAGCTTGGGTTGGTCAAAGCTGGTAGGCAGGGCATCGCCAGAGACGAGGAAGTACCAGATGTCGTTGGTACCATAGACCTTGATAGTACCGTCACCGGCAACAGTTCCTGTAAAGGTGGTAGCAGAACCGGTGGTTCCATCTTCCTTCACGGGTCCTTTGTTTTCAATGCCAACGGGTTGTGACAGGAGCTCACCATTGCCGAAATCTACGGAATAGGTGTCCTCGCTGTCGTAAGCACCGAAGGTCAGGGTGACCTCTGTTCCTACAGTTCCCTTCAGGGTCAGTATCGGTGCGGGGGTTCCGCCACCGGCAGCCTCGACCTTGATGGTGTAGATGTGGCATCCGTTGGTGTTATAGACAATCACGTCACAATCGTTCTCAATAGTCCAGGTATGGGTCTCCAGCGTCTTCGGTGTGAACGAGTCGCCGATCTTCGTGGAAGCATCCACCAAGCCATCTTCATCGACACCGGCGTACAGTTCAACACCACGTCCTTCGCTACCCTTGTGCGACTCTACCTCCATAGTGATGGTAGAACCTGCCTTCACGCCAGGAATGGTGAAGCAAGGAATCTTGTTCTTACCGCCGCCTAGCCACAGATAGGCAGGACCAGCGTAATCGTTCAGAGCCGACGGATAGTTCACGGCAATGGCCAGCGAACGTCTCACCGTATACTTGCTGTTCCATAAGAGTCCTTTCAGTTCCTCGATAACCTGACCGTTGGCTGATATAGTACCATCTTCATTGGCAGAAGCCACGCTCCAGAAGCAGTTGTCCTTGGAGGCCTCGGTGGGATCGGCGTTGTTCTCGGCATCGGCAGCTTTCTCCACATCGCTCCATCCAGCAGTCTTGCTGGCGGCAGCATCGGCCTTCAGGTTAGCCACTGTGGCATCGCTCCACTTTGTGAAGTCCCATACACGGGCATCAGCAACCGGAGTCTCGCCACCGGCAGCAGTCTTACCGTTGAGTGAATAGATATAGGCTTTATTAGAAGCCGTCTCAGGAGTAGTGCCCTTGTAATTAACCAGCTTACCGCAGATGATTACCTCGTCACCGACTTTGATCTGTTCATTGCCCTCAACCCAGGGTTTGTTCTCCAGGAAGTTGACTGAATAACACTGGAAAGTAAAGTCGTCCTGCCCGTCTGTTGAAATAAAGAAGGTGGCGGTTCCGTAGTCAGCATTAAAAGTATGCTTGATGGAAGCTATCTTTCCCTTTATAAAATAATCTTCTTTTGACACCTCGTCTTTCCCAAGTGAACCAGCGATGACGTTGGCCGAAACAGGGTTCAAGGGGCTTTCAAGGTTACCCATACCTACCTCCGCATCCTTTTCTGTGAGCAGATGCAGGATAGACCTGATGGCGATATATGAAGAACCCACGAAGTCTTCCTGCAAGACAATGGTAACGGTTGTCCCCTCAAGGTCAACAGAAGCGTAGCCTTCATCGGCTGCTTCAATAGCTGCCTCCTGGTAAACGGCCTGTGCCATTTCTACAGTAGCGAAGGTGGTGATCATAGTGGCCTTGTTGCAGAGGCTGTTCTCAAAGTTGAGTACCACCTGGCCAGAGACATCCTTTTCCTTGTAGACACCTGTAAATTCGAACGTCAGCAGATTGTCAGCGCTGGTCAGTTTGGTTGTAGCGAAATCGAAATCATCGAAGAGACTGTCAGAATCGGAAGGATCGTCAGCACCCTCGCCAGTAGTGACGGTCATCTTCTTGATCTGTGTGTTGCCGGCTATGACAATAGACACATTCTGTGCATTGCCTGTCCACAAACCGGTCTCCAGTGTACCAGTAGATGCGTAGTTGTCGGCACTCCACTTGCCTGAGTTCAGTTCGAACTCGATTTTGGTAATCTCCTCAGCAGAAGCAAACATCAGCATGCCACCATACAGGCGCATCGAGCCGCTCCACATGCGGTTCGGAGTCTTACCTTCACTGGGATTCACAACCAGAGACACACCATCCTTTGTGATACTCTTGGTTTCGGTGAAGTCGCCTAAGCCGGAATCGCCCGTCGAGAAGCCAGTGAATCCGAACTGACTGTAGGCATCGTCGCCGGTAAAGTCAAATACCACACTGCCTGCATAGGTGTTCATACCCAGCAGCATCAGCAGGCTGAATAATGTAAAACGTAGAAATTTAATCATACAAAAAGGGATTTAAGTTATTAATAATCGTATTCGGCGACAAAGATACAAAAAAATATTTCATTCTTCACACGATTCTTATTTTTTTTTCGTATTTTTGCATCCAAATTGAAGAAATACTATCGTATGAGAACCTATTTACTATTAATTCTGCTGTCAGTGCTTTCAGTTGCGAGTGCCTTTGCACAGGAGCGTCAGATCAGTGGTACAGTGACCGATTCGAGCGGTGAACCGCTGTTTGGCGTGACGGTGAGTGTGAAGAACGGCAAGCACCGTACGGTGACAGACATCAACGGTAAGTACACACTACAGGTAGACAATGACGGGGCGGTGCTGGTGTTCCGATATATGGGCATGGAGCCCTATCAAGCTTCGGCAAAGAACCAGTCCACCGTCAATGTGAAGATGAAGGAGCAGACGACACAACTGGCCGAGACGGTGGTGGTGAGTACAGGTTATCAGCGGCTGTCGCGTGAAAGAAGCACCGCTGCCTTCGGTTTCGTAGACTCCACTAAGCTGAACCGGGTGATGCACAAGGATCTTCTCTCGTCCTTAGAGGGGCAGGTGGCTGGACTGCGCATGGACATCAATCCTAATACGGGTGAGAGCAATCCCATCCTGCGAGGCGTGGGCACGTTCTCGAACAGCGTGGGTACGAAGCCCCTGATTGTGGTGGACGAAATGGCCACGAACCTGGAACTGTCGGAAATCAACCCCTACGACGTGGAGTCGGTGACGGTGCTGAAGGATGCTGCCGCTGCCAGCATCTATGGTGCGTTGGCTGCCAACGGTGTGATTGTCATTTCCACCAAGCAGGGTAAGACCGACAAGACCACAGTGAACGTGAATGCTGACTGGTATATCTCAACGAAACCAGATTTCAATGCAATGCACTATGCCTCGACCAGCGACATCATTGACTACGAGACAAAGGTGTATGAGGCACGGGTGAAGAACAGCGGTGACTACAAGACACTGTTCTCCTCGTATGCCAACAATTACTATTCCCCACTCTACCAGCTCTACCGCGACCAAGCTGACGGGCTGATCTCGCAGGGCGATGTGGACAAGACCTTGCAGCAGTGGCGACAGAACGACTATTATTCACAATACCGGGACTTGGCCTGGCGAACGGCTGTGACCCAGCGCTACAATGTGTCGCTATCGCAGAAGTCACAGTTGTCGAACCATTTCGCCTCGTTCAACTATGAGCACGGCAAGAACCGCGTGAAGAACGACCAGAACGACGTATTCTCCATCTACTTGAAGTCGAACTTCACAATAGCCAAGTGGCTCAACATGAAGTTGGGCATTGATACGCGTTTCTCCAACAGTCAGTCTCCCAACGGCTCGTACACGAGCTACACCCTGCAGGAACGTTATGCCAGCATTCAGGATGCACAGGGGAACCTGGTGTATTCGCCCTATGTGAGTGTTTCGGGCTTTGGTGGCAGCGCTGTCAACCTGTCCCGCATACGCGAAGTTGAGGAAGAGGCGGGCGATGTGCTGATGCCTTTCTCGTTCAATGTGCTGGAGTCGCTGGGAGAAGGTCTGACGAAAAACCGCAATGTGAGACTGAGACCCTTCGTGAACCTTGAGGCGAAATTCTTGAAATGGTTCCGATATAACGTGATGTTCCAATATGAATGGGCGCAGACACGCAACGAGGCCTATGACGCTCCCGACACCTATCAGATGCGTATGACCCACAACGCTTTTGTGGATCAGGAGGGAAACAGCCTGCTGCCCTCCGGGGGCCGCTACAAGCAGCAGACGAACAATTCTCGCCGCTATACCTTCCGCAACCAGCTGAATTTCGACAAGAGCTTTATGCAGAGCCGTCACAACGTGAACGCCATCATGGGCTTTGAACTGAGGGAGAATCGTTCTCCAAGGCTCATTGACCAGGTGATGTACGGCTACAATGAGACAGCACTGACCTCGGTACGTATGGACTGGCTCAGCCTGGCCACCGACGGGTGGCAGTCGTTGGTCTACGACGGCACACAACGCTTTGCTGGCGGACCTGCTGCCAGCCAGAGCGAGACCTTCCACCGGTATGCCTCGTTCTATGCCAACGTTGGCTACAACTACCTGTACCGCTATAATCTGACAGGAAGCATCCGTTGGGACGAAGCTGACCTCTTCGGACTGGACACCAAGAACCAGCACCACCCTCTTTGGTCAATAGGCGGTGGCTGGAACATGAGCGAGGAACAGTGGATGAAAGGGGTGTCGTGGCTCGACTTCCTGAAATTTCGTATTACATATGGCGTGAACGGAAATGTGGATCAGAGTTCCACAACTTATTTCGTGGCACGTTACCGCACCCTCAGCCTCGACCCGACAAACACGCAATACCTGAACTATTCGGACGACAATCTGCCCAACCCGAAACTGCGCTGGGAGAAGACCACTACATTTAACGTAGGCTTTGACTACCGGCTGCTGAACAATCTGCTGAGCGGTTCGCTGGAGTTCTACAACCGTGTGGGCGATGACCTGTTGGTGACAAAGTATCTGGATTCCACACTGGGAGCCACCTCGCGCGTAATAAATAATGGTAAGATGCGCAACCAAGGAGTGGAACTGTCGTTGACAGCGAATGTGCTGCGTACCAGGAACTGGGGTTTCACGGCCACTCTGAACTACGCGTACAACAAGAACAAGATGCTGCGCGTAGAGCACAATCCTGCCGACGGTGCCTCCAATTTCATCTCAGCACCAGAGAACTACCGCATACAGGGAACGAGCTACAATACGGTCTGGGCATACAAACTGAGCCGCGTGGTAAACGGCTACCCTGTGATTCTCGATGAAAACGGCAACGAGATGGCTGTGTTTGATGCTGAAGGCAACCCCACAGAGGTCACTACCTCCTCGGCCCTGAAAGGGGTGGCAGCACTGAAGAACATGGGGTCGTTTGTTCCCATACATACTGGCTCACTGGCGCTAAACCTGCGATGGAAAGAGCTGGAGCTGAACACTCTGTTCATCTTCTCGGGTGGCAACAAGCTGAGGCTCGACGTCACTGACATGAACTCATACCAGATGACATCCGACCATGTGAACGACCATACAGTGAAGCATTTCTATGAGATGCCTACCAACGTCCAGCAGTATGCATCAACCTTCTCGGAATGGTGGCGCTATGCCGATACACAGGTAAAGTCGGCTGACTATGTGAAGATGCGCTCCGTCAACCTGACCTACCATCTGCCGGAGACCATTACCCAGAAGCTACACATCGGTCATACACGGCTGACATTACAGATGAACAACCTCTTCTACTGGTCGGCAGCCGGAAATGACATCGATCCTGAATCCTATTCACTCAAATCGGGTGGACGCACCCTGCTGCAGCCAAAGACCATCAGTATCGGGCTATCAACGACATTGTAAAGAACACCTCACCCCTTTTTAAGTGGAGGGGCAAAAAATGACAGATCATTATGAAAGCAATCAAGAATACAATCAAGACAATAGCAGGGCGCCTGTTCTGTCTCCCCTTAATTAAAGAGGGACTGGGAATAGTCTTGCTTTTCTTATTCTTCTCGTGTGACAACTACATTGACATTACACCGAAGGGGAGCATCACCGTTGACTCAGCCCCTCAGTACTACGAGCTGATTGCCAACCCCATGCGCGGATACCATCCATCAGCTTTCGCATTCCTTACCGATGAACTGTGGTCAAAGGAGTCGAACATCATTGGCAATGAGAACACCTCGTACAACGGCATCAACTTCACCTTCAACGAGCAGGCTGACCGCAAACTCTTGGCCGATAACAATTTGTACGAAAACATGTATAGCAACATCCTGCGCATGAACCTTGTACTCGACAATATCGATGAGGCAGAAGGCCCGCAGGAGACCAAGACACTGGCCAAAGCCGAAGCACGCACCTACCGGGCCTTCGACCATTTCCTGGCTGTCAACACCTTTGCGAAAGCCTATACGCCCTCAACGGCGGAACAGGACGGAGGCATCTGTATCATGGAACATTATGATCTGGAAGCCACACCGAAGAAAGCCACCGTAGCACAGGTCTACGATTTCATTATCCGTGAACTGGAGGAAGCTGTGCCACTGCTGCAAGAGAAACCTACGAACATCTACCATCCCAACAGGGCATTCGGCTACGGACTGTTGGCGCAGGTCTATCTGTTCCACCGCGACTGGCAGAAGGCCAAGGAGGCTGCCGAGAAGTCACTGGCACTGAATGATGCATTGGTGGATTACAATGAAATCAATGCCTTTAGACGCGGCATCCTTGACAAGAACTATGGTGACAAGTATGGCGACGACCGCAATCCCGAGGTGCTGAGCTACATATGGAACGGCAGCAGTGGATGGACCAGCGAAAGCGCCCATTTCAAGACCTACGGCATGATCAGCCCCGAGCTGGTACAGCTTTTCAAACAGGAGAAGGATGACCTCCGCTACACTCTGTTCTTCATGGAAAACGGACAGCCCACTACGTGGTTCGACTCTGGCTCAGGAGCCGACATCTGGATAGAGACGGTCACCACATCTAAATTCATGTATGCCACTATGGGCATGAAGACACCGGAAGTTTACCTGACACTGGCCGAAGCAGAGGCACGATTAGGCAATTTACCCAAGGCTACGGAACTGGTGAATAAACTTCGTGCCCACAGACTCTCTTCTGCCAACTCACAGATCTCTGTTCCGAGTTCTCAGGCCGACATGATGAAAGCCATCATCCTGGAGAGACGTAAGGAACTACTCTATGGCTTCCACCGTTTCTTTGACCTGAAACGCCTGAACATTGAGCCGGAGTATCAGACCACCATCACCCGCACGTTTCCCATCGTGACAAAGAGCGTACCACAGCAGACCTACACCCTGAGACCTGATTCGCGTCTATACATCATTCCGTTTCCTTTGTCAGCACGTGACAAGAATCCAAACCTGACACTGAATACGGATGAATGAGATTACGGAAAAAACAATAAAGCATAAAATAAAAAAGGAACATGAAGAAACTCTACACAACAATGATGCTGGCCTTCGTGGCCATGAGTGCTTCGGCACAGGACTCCACCTATGTACGCGTCGACTTTAACCAGAATCCCTGGAACCTCCCAGTCAGTATACCCAACCGCGACAAGGGTATGGTAAAGGAAAACGGCAAGCAGTACAACTGGTCGGTAGTGGACGATGAGACGGGCTGTCTGACAGAGACGCAGGTCTTCGACTGGAACGTTGACGACGGTAAGATTCTGCTGACGCTGACCCCGTCAAACTACAAATTGACGGATTATGACAATGCTATGGTGAAGACCCACGACCTGAACGAAGCCGATGAGCCAATCTATACAATGCTATGGATGCGTGCAGGAGCACAGCTGTCGTTCAAGGCTCCTGAGAAGATGTGGTTTGCCAAAGTGGTCTTTGGAGAATACCGCAACTGGGCCAGCGGCAGCCTATACAGCGGCGAAGTCACTGACAATCACCATGTATGGGGCAAGGACAGCGTGAAAACCCGCATTACCACCGCCGGAGGCCAGGAATATATACTGGAGTGCTGGAGCGGAGACTCTGTGGAGTGGAGCCTGCCCGCCAGTACAGGAAACACCTATCTGAAATATATAGACTTCTGGCTGCTGCCCCGTAACGATGCTGCAGGCATTGACGAGGTTTCCATGCCGCGTGAACGCGTCAACGTCTATTCCATCAACGGAGTGGTTATGCGACGCGACCGTCTGCGCCGCGATGCCTTGAACGGACTGCGCCCAGGACTATACATTATGGACGGGAAAAAGATAGTGGTTAAATAACCAAAATATAAACGACAAAATCCTTGGCTTCTCACTTATTTTTTGTATCTTTGCAACCTAAACTAAATAACCATAAAAGATACAGGATGATGAACAGAAGCATTACAATAGCTGCACTCTTGCTGATGCTGGCACAGAGTGCAGTTGCGTTACCACGTATGTTGTTTGCCAAGAACGATACCGTGAAGACAGACACAGTGAAGGTTGACACACTGAAGACCGACAGTGTGGAGGTAGACAAAGTTGTGAAAAAAAAGCATGAGTGCTGTGAGGACACCACCGTGAAAGACCACAGCAAGCCCTATCACAAGTTGGTGAAAAAGGGTGGCACTTGCCTGGAAGGTATGTTCCGCGTTCGCCATATCGAGAAAAAGTGGTACTGGGAAATTCCCGACCAGCTGTTAGGTCGGCTGATGCTTTCTGTGAGCCGCCTGGTGAACGTCCCACAGGGGTTTGACAAACTGCCTGGTGAAGAGGTGAGCCACAATAGTGTATACTTTGAACAGCGTGACAGCAGTACCATGTTGCTTCGTTCGTATGCCCGCACTCAAGTGGCCGATCCTGACGACGACATCTCGGCTCTCGTAGACCGCTCTACGGTGGACCCCATTGTGATGATGTTCAACATCATCGGCGACAATCCCGACAACGGAGACCACCTGATAGAGGTGACACCGCTGTTGACGGGTGACAATGCTGTAGCAGGATTCAACTCGTCGGCAAAGTCTGCATCAGGCATCGGCGGACAGAAAAACGACCGATGCTTCGTAGATACCGTCATGGCATTCCCCACGAACATAGAGATCAGCACACTGCGTACATATGGTGCCTCCGGCCGCCTTAGCAATACACCTGCTGGAAGCACCGGCGATGTGACGCTTAGCATGAACACCAGTCTGGTGCTGCTGCCAGAAGAACCCATGAAGCCTCGTCTGGAGGATGAGCGCGTGGGGTACTTTGTAAATAACATCACGAAGTTTGAAGACGAAGCACAGTCTTCCCATCACGCCATTGTTTCTCGCTACCGCTTAGAGCCGAAAGATCCGGTAGCATACGCCGCAGGTAAGCTGGTGGAGCCCAAGAAACAGATCGTATATTACATTGACCCTGCCACACCCAAGAAGTGGATTCCCTATCTGAAGCAGGGTGTCGACGATTGGAACGTTGCCTTCGAGAATGCCGGTTTCAAGAATGCCATTGTAGCCAAAGAAGTGCCTGCCGACGGTAGCGTCAGCCCCGATGATGCACGCTATAGCTTCATACGCTATTTGCCGTCAGAGACTGAGAACGCCTATGGTCCTCGCATTGTCGACCCACGCAGCGGCGAGATCATCGAGGCTCATGTCTGTTGGTATCACAACGTGATGAACCTTGTGCGCAAATGGTACATCGTGCAATGCGCTCCATTGGACAAACGTGCACAGAAGATGAAACTCGATGACAAACTCATGGGACAGCTCATTCGTTTTGTTTCAAGCCACGAGGTTGGACACACCCTCGGTCTGCGACACAACATGATCTCCAGCAGTTTTACACCTGTTGAGAAACTGCGAGACAAAGCATGGGTAGAGAAAAACGGTCACACCGTAAGCATTATGGACTACGCCCGTTTTAACTATGTAGCCCAACCCGAGGATAAGGTTGGCGAGAAGGGACTCTTCCCCCGCATTGGCGACTATGACAAGTGGGCAATCAAGTGGGGATACCAGTACCGACCGGAGTTCAAGAACCCCTATGACGAGAAGAAAGCCTTGCGCAGTCAAGTATCCGCCATGCTGAAAGCCCATCCCAACATGTCGTATGTAGGCGACGAGGGAAGGGGACAGGATCCACGCAGCCAGACCGAGAGTGTAGGCGACAACAATATGAAGGCCTCTACCTACGGCATCAAGAACCTGCAGCGAGTGATGCAGAATCTGGAACAATGGACGCAGCAGCCCGACGGTCAGTACGACGATCTGAGCGAGATGCACCGTGCCGTGAGGCAGCAGTTCCAGCGCTATGTGGGCCACGTGCAACGCAACATCCTTGGACGTCTGCATAATACTGTGCCTGGTATGAAACCATACGACTTCGTCCCCAAGGCTCAGCAGAAGGAGGCCATACAATGGGTGGGCGACAATGTCATGGAACCTGCTCTGTGGCTATTCCCTCAGAGCATTGAAGACAAGTTAGGCGTAAACGCTGAGGACGAGCTGCTCTCCATTGCACGTACTGGTGTGTCATATCTTCTCTCGCCCAACTTGCTGGCCAACCAGTATAGAGACGGTGTCTATCCCTTGGAGGAATACCTCTCAGACGTCTTTGCCACCGTTTGGAAACCGCTGAACAACAAGGAAGAGAAGCGTAACATCTTCCGCCGCCAGTTGCAACGTTACTATATCTTGTCGCTCGACCGTGTGCTCAACAATGTAACCATGACCTCTACTTCCTCTACGCCTACGATGACTGTATCGCGCACAACAGGCGGTCCTGACACCCCTGCTGCCAACAGCGATGCAGTACTCTATGTAGAGCAACATCTGGATAAGGTGGAGAGCTATCTGAAGCAACAGCCGCAAGACGGCTCGCTCAACGCCCTTCACTACAAGAACCTACTGCTTCGCATCAAGAAGATACGCGAGCAATACGAGTCGGGGAAGAAGTAGGAATTAATCCATCTTCGATTAAATATTTTATTATTTGGCACATTTGTTGCTATTTGCTTTATGAAAATGGGAGAGCAATGGGAGAGACCATAGAGCACAATTGGGTCAACCTTCCTCAACCGATTTCGAGTAACAAAAGTCAAATGTCAAACACTGGGCGGTTTTCCACCGTGAAAGCCCAGCGTTTGACATTTGACTTTTTTTACGTATACGGATGGTTTCTTGTTAATGGACGTGAAAGCCAGTTAACTTCTTTCACACTTTTAACCAATTTACCGATTCTTTCTGTTTTGCTTGATTTTATTAAAATTCGGTACGCGCTCGCGCGTACGAAGTTTTTTTAGCTTTTTTGTTAAATAATGTTGTTTTCCAGTTAAATAGTTTGGACGTTTGGGATAAATGTCCTACCTTTGAAGCTCATTTTGGTATTATCGGGAAAAAACCTAAACGTTATGGCGAAATATCTCTCTAAGTGGCTGGGTGTTCTGACAATCATGTTTTACATGACACTGTCGGCTGATGCACAACAGGTAGCAATGAAAACTAATCTGCTCTACGATGCTGCAATGACTCCTAACGTGGGAATGGAAGTAGGTTTAGGAAAGAAGCATTCTTTCCAGGTGTTTTATGGCCTGCATCCATGGACCTTCGGACACGGCGACGACAAGAAGCAATTGAAGCACTGGGTGGTCAACCCCGAGTGGCGCTACTGGTTCTGCCACCGGTTCAACGGTTCCTTCCTTGGTATCCACGCCTTTGGCGGGCAGTACAATGCCTATAAGATCAAGATGCCTCTCGGCTGGTGGAAGGAGTTGCAAGACGATCGCTTCGAGGGATGGTTTGTTGGCGGCGGTGTAAGCTACGGCTACCAGTGGGTGCTCTCCCGCCATTGGAACTTTGAGGCAGCCCTCGGCGTGGGTGCCGCCTACATTGACTACGACAGGTTCAAGTGCGGCGATTGCGGTAAGAAGGTTGATGACGGCGACAAGATTTACATCGGCCCTACGAAGGCAGCCCTGTCGCTGCTCTATCTTTTCTGAGAAATGGATAATTGATAATGGATAATTATTATCAGAAAATGAAAAAAACGTTTATTATAACAATTCTGCTTGCTGTATCAGCCATACTCTCGGCTCAGCAGCAACAGGCACCCATCACCCTGACTGGCGTTGATGCGAAGCTCAGCGTGCGAAACATAGATGTGGCACGTATAGCAGACAAGACCGTGCTCAGGATGGAATTCATATTCGACAGCCTCGACGTGCCCAGCAACCGCTACCGCGCCTTCACACCTGTTATCCGCTCCAGCGATGGACAGAACGAGCAGCGCCTGAAGACCCTCATCGTCAGCGGCCGCCGTCAGGAAATCGTGTTCGAGCGCGAAGGCATTGACCCGCTCTATGCCGACAACTGCGACAACCTGCGCAGGTATAACGGTACGTTCCAGACCTACGGCTATTACGACGAGCTGGACAGCCAGCCTTGGCACAGCTCCGCCAACATTTATTTGGAGTGCGACCTCTGCGGATGCGGCGACCTCCTGAAGAACAAGGAGGCATTTCTCACCTCGCTGAAGCCGACCGACCCGTACGACCTCATTGCGCTGACCGACGTGGTGCCGGCGCCCGCCAAGAAGGAGCGTAATCTCCACGGCTCTGCCTACATCACCTTCGTGGTGGACAAGTGGGAAGTGAAGCCCGATTATATGAACAACCGCCGCGAGCTGCGGAAAATTACCGACACGCTCGATGTGATGGTGAAGGATCCCAACGTATCCGTCCGTCAGGTGAAGATTCACGGCTATGCATCGCCCGAAAGCCCCTACGAGCATAACAAGATGCTGGCTACCAACCGCGCTAAGTCGCTTACCGACTATGTCCGTCAGCAGTACAAACTGCCTGCCAACGTCTTCGCGCCTGCCGAGGCTACGCCAGAGAACTGGGAGGGACTGCGCAAGGCTGTTGTGAACATGAGCGAGCAGACACTGCCTCACCGCAGTGAGATACTCAGCATTATCGACGACAAGTCATTGGATCCCGATCCGAAGGAATGGCGCATCAAGCTGCGCTATCCTGACGAGTATCGCTACCTGTTGCGCGAGGTCTATCCTGGTCTGCGCCGTTCCGACTACGACATCTCGTTCAATTTCAGCGACTTCACCCTCGAGCAGGCCAAGGAGATTTATAAGACCAAGCCCTACCAGTTGTCGTTGCGCGAGCTGTGGGATGTGGCCCACACCTTCGAGCCAGGCAGCGACGACTATAACCGTGCCATGCAGCAGGCTGTCAACATCTATCCTGATGCTCCTGAGGCGCTCGTCAACCTGGCCAACATTGCCATCCGCCAGAAAGACCTGCTAAAGGCAGAGAGTCTGCTGGAACGGGCAGGTGACAGCGGCGAGGCCCAAAATGCCCGTGCCGTGGTGGCCATCATCCAGAAGCGCTATGCCGATGCCGAACGCCTGCTCAACTCCGCCGCACAGAAGGGACTCGATGTCAGCAAAAACCGCGAGGCAATCAAAATCCTGAAATAACAAATCAATCAATAATTAAGAAATAATTCAAATTTATATTTACTTTCAAAAAACAATTAAGCTTATGAAAAAATTTAGTTTCTTAGCGTTAGCAGCAGCAGGACTGCTGTTTGGTGCTTGTACATCAAATGACGCTGTTGATGAGAACAATCAGGATCCATTTAAGGGGCGAGAGGGAGGTTTTGTTAAGATTGGTATTAATCTGCCAGCTGCAAAACAGGCCTCAACACGTGCATGGAGTGAGGATGATACAACTACTCCAATCCTTGATGATGGTCTTGACAAAGAATTTGCAGTAGACAATGTTATTGTATTATTCTTTGAGGGTTCAAGCGAAACTGCTGCACAACTTGTACAGGTTGAGGATGTTGGTAATAGTTTTACAAAACTAACCCCGGACAATCCTAATCAGGTAACTAGTTATAATACTAAGACCGTTCAGTTGTTAAATGCACCTTCCTCCAATTTGTATGCATTGGCAGTGGTTAACGGAGCTGGAATTATCGAGAAATCATCTGATACTAAGGTTAGTATTCTTAAGGGAGCTGCTGTTGGCGGTATTAAGTTGAATGATCTTCAGACTGCTGTTGCTACAGCTGGAACAAATAGTTTTATTTACACAATTAGTGGTAACGATTATTTCTTCATGACAAATGCTGTGTTAAGCGAAGTGAAGGGTGGTAAGAGCGATCCTACTGCTGCACCGACAATGCATACGCTCGTTCCAGTAGATGCTTCAAAGATTTACGAAACTAAGGCAGAGGCAGATGCAGATAACGTACCAGCGGCTGACATTTATGTAGAACGAGGTGTTGCAAAGGTGACGATTGACAATACTTCTACTGATTATCTTAAAGTAACTTCTCTGAAAGACGGAGCAGGTAATCCTGTTTCATTTACCGCAAGTTTGTCTGGCTGGTGTATTGACAATACTAACCACACATCTTATGTAGTACGTAATGTCCCATCTATCACCTGGAATTTGAAGAGTAATGGCAGTTCTGTATCAGCTAGTGATCAGTATCGTTTTGTCGGTGGTAATCCTGTTGATATTGAACATACATATCAGGTGGACAAAGCTGGCTATAGAACTTATTGGGCGAAAGATCCTAACTATACAGCTACTTGGGCAAGCGGTATGTTTGATTCTAACACTTCATATAGTGCTCTAGTGGGTAACGCTAATCCACAGTATTGCTTTGAGAATACTTTCGATGTTGAACATCAGATTCACAAACTTACTACACGCGTTATACTTAAAGTTAATTTGGGTGGGGCTGATTTCTATACGATTGGAGCAAATAGAAATATCATGTATACTCTTAACAATGTTAAGGAAAAGATAGCCTCTTCACTTCTTAGCACTGGCACATTCCTTTCTTGGTGGGATGATGCTGATCCTTCAAAGGGTGGCAAGGGGACTCTATCTACTGTTGATATTGCTTTCACAGACGATTCCAATGCAGGCGTACTTAAGCTGAAGAGTATGACGATTCCTGCTGCAAATACCCAGGCAGGTACAGCCATTACAATCGATGCTTCAGCTACAAATGTTGAGGGTCACGACCTTTCTGGTCTTGTAGATATAATTAGTTCTAAGGTTGGTAAGATTAATTATTATAAAGGTGGTGACACCTACTATCAGATTCGTATCAAGCATTTCGGCGATGATTTGACTCCGTGGAATACTGATGAATATGGAACGGGAACTGCTCCTGCAGAGAGCACATATGATAAAATATATCCCGATAATCCCTCACCTGCTACACGTGATGCCAATTATCTTGGCCGTTATGGTATGGTTCGTAACAACTGGTATTATCTCACAATTGGTGAGATTGCTAAGATTGGTAGTTCAACGGTTCCAGAAATTAACAGAGTTACTCCTACAACTCCTGATCCTGACGATCCCGAACCTGATCCCGAACATCCGGATGACAATTTGGAAGATGCTTACATCAAGGCTCGCATCAATATCCTGTCTTGGGCTAAGCGTCCTCAGAGTTGGAACTTGAAGTAAATCTTGAAATAGATTGACGACAGAGCGGCCGCCCCGAAGGGCGGAGCGGCCGCTCGCTTTTCAAAAGCAAATCACAAATAGAAAAATCGCTGACGAATACAAAACGATATGAAAGTACGGAAATTGCTTCTTGCACTTGTATCACTCGCAATGCTTTCGAGCTGCGACATGATGACAGAGGATGAGGACATCACCAACTGCGGACTCTTTGTCACCTTCAAGTATGACTATAACCTGCAGCGGGCTGACATGTTCGGCGACCACGTCGGAGGTGTCACGCTCTACGTATTTGACAGCGAGGGGCGCTTCGTACGTACATACGAAAACAACAACATCCCCACCATGGGCATGATGATTGATGGTAAATATACGCACGCCATGCAGATCTTGGATCTGCCCGAGGGAAAGTATCGCCTCATCGCACTGGCTCACCAGAAAGGCTATGAAGCGACGCTCGCCACACCTGGCGCCAAATACCATCGCAGCACCCTGGCTGTGGGTGATAATAACGAGAAACTGACAGTAAAGCTCGACCGCGAGGCTGGCACGAACGGCAGCAACCCCATGGTAAGCAACGTCGCTCCACTTGATACGCTCTGGCACGGCATGACCGGTGCCGAAGTGGTGGAGGTAAAGGAAGCCTACAAGACTGTTGCCAACATCTCTATGGTACGCGATACGAAGATGCTGACCATAGGACTGCATAACCTGGACGACCCCACGGGCATCTCCACGGAGGAGTTCGACTACTATATCGTGGACCGCAACGGCTACTTAGCCTATAACAACACGCTGCTGCCCGACGATGACCTGGTGTATACACCGTTCTACAAGTGGAACTCCGACAACAGCGACCTGAACGGAGGCATAGCCACAGAACGGACAGCCCACGCCTGCCTGACCTTCAACCGGCTGGTGTGGCATGAGAAGAGCGACGACAACGCACTGCTCATCATACGCAACCGGAACACTGGCAAGGAGGTCTGTGCCATCGACCTGGCCTACTTCCTGGCACAGGGCCGCAATGCCTACGACCTGTTTGCCTACTCGCGCCAGGAGTACCTGGATCGTGCCTATGACTTCTACCTGGATTTCTTCATCCGTAACGAGAAGTGGCAGTTTGCCGAGGTGCGCATCAATATCCTCTCATGGGCTATGCGCATACAAAATGTGAACTTGGAATAGTTAAGAAACGGAATCATCAAAGGACATGAAGCTACGGCTGATATACATAGGATTGGTGACGATGCTGCTAACAGCATGCACGGCAGTGACGGATGGCGATCCAGACGTTACGGTGCCTGAGGTGAGCAAGCACTACATCAACCTGTCTATCGCCGTCGCCAACAATAACGGTAGCGTCACCCGAGGAACACCATCCGGCGGGGAGGACGGCGACGGCCGCGAGCCAGGCTTTGCCCGTGAGAACGCTGTCACCGGCATTACGTTGATACTCTATCAGACCTCAGACGCAGCAGGCATTAACACAACTACCGATCCAACCATCGACTTTGTGGCTTACTATCCCGTTTTCCGTACCACCAAGGATACAGATGCCAGAATTGAGGCCACCTATCAGACGGGCGACCAGCTGATGCCACACAATGCCATTGACTATACCAAGACCTACCGCGCCATCGTCGTAGCCAACGCTGACCTGACGGGCAGCGTTACTGCCGGAACGTCTACGCTGAACACGCTGCGCAACATGACGATCAACAGAATCTACAGCGGCGACGAGACAACGGCCGCTACCGCTTGCGGTAACTTCGTTATGTCGTCGGAGCAGGACCAGACGCTGAACTTTGCTGCCTCTGGCATTCGCACGCAAGATGCTGCCGGCGACTACTACTATAACCTGACCGACCAGCCACTGGTTATCGAGCGCCTTGCTGCCCGCATCGACTTCTGGGCTGTCAACGGCACTTACAACGCCGACAAGGCTGGCTACGTCTACAATGTAGGGAGCACCAGCGATAGGTTTGTCGTCACAGGCATCATGCCCTTCAACCTTAACAACGGCACAAACATCGCAGAGACGAAATTCGGCAACGAATATCTGCTGAAACGCCTTACTGCCAGCCTCAGCACCATCACGCCCCAGTGGCTCATCGACGAGACCACCGGCAACTACGTGTTAGACCCCCAAACAGCAAGCAAGGTCACAGCCACACATCCCTTGTTGACCAATTCGCTTGAGAGTGTTAAAGCTCTAACAACAGCAGAAGCTTTTAGTGCTAACAGATATTACAAGAGTATTGCCACCATGCACGCTGCGGTACAACCTTCAGGCACCAGTGCCGGATATGTCTCGCTGACCGATGGCGGAAAGACGGGCGAGGACGTCATCGTGGCATACCCCATGGAGAATACGCTGCTAACGGAGTCTCCCCTTTACTATCATGCCACCGGTATTGCCATTGAGGGTTATTACTATAAGGGCGGCCTGACTGATGCCAGTCCCAAGCGTATGGTCTATTACGGCTACCTACGTCATCAGGGCGAGGGCACATCCTACGACATCACTACCACCAACGACCCCACTGCCGACCTGCCAAATGCTTCTACCGCCATGAACTTCGGCATCGTCCGTAACAATATCTATCGCGTTATTATCAAAGAAGTTGCACCCGACACTGGGATACTCCAGCTGACAATAGCTGTTCACGACTGGCGAAATGTGGAGCATCCCATTATATATATATAAAATGAGAGACTGAGAGATTGAGATAATGAGAAGATATAATTTCATCACAACGCTGCTGGCCATGCTGCTGATTACCAGCTGTGCCGACGACAAGGTGGCAGACGATGCCACTCCAGACGGCTATGGACGGCTGACCATTACCATCAGCACTCCCGAGGCCGCACAGACACGTGCCGTGTCCACCACTACACCGTGGCTTGAAGGAAGCAGCGACGAGCGTGCCATCAAGAGCTATCACCTGTTAGTGTGTAACGGCAATACAATTATCGATGCCGTCAGCGGGGGCGAGTTGGCACTCAGCAACACTCACGAAGGTGATCCCAAGAACTACTATCTCTCCACTCAGACCATCACTTCCAACCCGATACCTGTAGGCACCTACAACGACATCACCTTCTACTGCTTAGCTAACTTTACTCCCGATATGATGACGGCTGCAGGCCTGACGGTGAGCGGCGGTAAGGTGACCGATACTACATTGCCCACCGACTTCGAGACGAAGGTGATGCAGCCTATAGCCAATGGCATCAGTACTGTGCCCACCACAGGACTGCCCATGACGGGAAAGCTGACGCAAAGCTCCTTCACGATTGTAAGGAGTACGCCCACGGACATCAGTGACCCGCTCATCCTTTGGCGCATGATGGCCAAACTTGAATTCCAGTTTACCAACCAGAGAAACAGCGATGTGCAAGTGTTGGGCATTGAGGTGGAACCCATCAACCAGGCCACAGCCAGCGGCAGCGGTGTGTACCTCATCAGTCAGGACAATTTGTTCTCGCTCTATGACCTGAAAGCACCATACTACAGCACGACGGTAAATCAAACCGACGTCACCACCACATGGGCTCTTCACGATGCTGCTATACAGACGGTAGCTACAGTGCCGTCAGCACCCCTCATCTCTCAAGCACAGCTGATGTGGGGAGCAAAGCTGGAGTCAACAGGACAGATAACCGCAAATGGCACAGATCTGCAGACATTCAAGGCCATCGAGAAGGTGACGACCCGCGATGAACGAGCTGCCGTCATTTTCACGGTGAAGGCCGCTAATGGCCTCACTTTCAAGCCAACGGGGCTGTCGTTCAAAGCCTGTAGGGGAGGTACAGACGGCGGATATTTTGACGTGGTAGTGATTAACGGCGGAACGAGCACAGCAGTTGCAACAGGGGTACGCCCAGAAAGGTACAATGTATCACCCTACCTGTCCACCTATTCCTACGACCTCAGCAGTCATAGTCTTGCCGCCACTGCTGGAGTGTTCTATGTGAAGATATATCTCTATAATCTGGATGCTGGCAAAGAGTATGCCTTTAGCGACGTAGTCATTACTGGTGATGTGAAGAACATTGACGGATCAACGGGAGAAGGCATCACCCTTCCCGCGCCGGCTCTGACTGACGTGGGACCGGTGACCTACACACCGGCATCTACTACTATTGCAGCAAACGGAGGTACAGGCTCTCTCTTCTTCTACGTGAACGAGACTGATGCCACGTTCACCACTACTGAAAACCAACTGTCGCTGCGTTTCAAGATTCGGCGTGACGGCTACACCGAAGAGCTGCGCTATGGCGTGACCATACCCTATATAGATGGCTTGACGGGCGGCGACGGTTTCAATGTCATCCGCCGCAACGACTGGATACATATTCCCATCTATATTGCTGATTGGATATTCCGTGTAGAGCCGCTCGCCTTTGTGCCCATTGCTGGTTACCCCGCAGTGACAGTCAGCAGCGATGCCCTCACCACCACTTTTAGTACGGGCGGATTGATTGCACTCAAGCCCTTTGCACAGAAAAATAACGACGGCACCTGGCGCGACTTCAGCGACCCGGAAGTGACGTTCGTGTCACTGTCATGGAAAAACAGCGACGGCACAGACGTATTTGGTAGCGGTAAAATCGTAAAGACCGCCTTCACCTACGATCCAGTCAACCACTGTGTCGTCGGCGAGCTGAACAATACCCTCAGCCCAGGCACCTACAAGACCACGCTCACCATCAACGTGAAGCTTGGCCCGTCGGGCAGCCAGTACGACTACAGCTTCAAGTGCAACGTCATTTTACAGATTCCGAATCCATAGTATTAAAAAGTTCTTTCTTCATAAGCAAATAAGCAATGAAAATGAAACAACTTCTCAGATATACCACAATCCTACTACGAACAGTCCTCCTGCTCGGAGCCTTGACCATATTGAACATACCGGCGCAGGCGCAGACAGCAGAGCAATGGGCTGCTATGCCCAATGCCTTTGAGACGAAAGTTCCCTCTGATGTTATAGGAGATGGTAAATATTACTATATACAGTTCTATTATAGTACCAATATTAGTTATCTCTCAGATCAAGGAAATGGGAATAAATTGTGGTCGAAAGACTACATCCCGTTTGCCAAGAACCTACAATGGACTTTGGTGGGTACAGGTGTAGCCGACCAGTTTAAGTTGAAAAGTCTTAGTGGCAACTGGGCATATTTTAATGGAACTGATTACTTAAGTACTAATGACGAATCACAAGCATCCGTCTTTACATATTACAATCACAGCGGTGGAGGTTATGAGATAGGCCCCATCACATATACAGGTAACACCATCGCGGGTAATAAAAAGATTAGTAATGTCGAATATCCATGGGTCAACATTTGGAACAACAGCAAGGGAAACGACCGCAGCTGTCTTCGTGTGGCGAAACTGAAAGACAATGTTGCACACATAATTTATTGGCAAGAGACCATTTACAACAGTAATAATAATCCTGTCGACCCTAATGCAGATTCTCGTGCAAATGCAAACGGTTTCACTACCCATCATTATTTGACTTATTCAGGCACAGGTGATGTGATTTCAGATGCTGTATCTTCCCGTAAGTCAGTCGTGTGGTATTACGATGCTTGGAATACACTACCGACTCTTGCTGCCTACCACCAAGACGGTCTTTGGACGTTAGAGAAGGTTGGCGATAATGGTGAGTTCTATATTAAGAAGTATGGAACAGAGGAATATCTAAACTATCAGAACGGCATCAGTGAATTAGGCCCTAAGAATGCGGATTACGGCCGATATGCTCTTGAATTCCCCAATGCCAACCGCTATACACGCATACAAAACGCCAATAAGTTCGAGAGTCATGCGCTCACCGCCGCCATGTTCTTTACTTGGAATGGGGTCGGCGCTAATGCAGCCCATGTCTCTGAAGATCAAGCGTCAATAGACTTCCATGCCAATAGCGAGGTGGGAAACGGTGGTACGATTGTCGGACGTGGTGATGTCAAATATAATATCTATGCCGATTTGAGTGGATCTGCAAAGTTGATTTTCGAGGGTACACCAGGTATGCAACTCCGTGTGCTTTTAAACCGTTTGGAACCTATTGCTGAAGGTGAGGAAGGCTATGATCCAAACGGAGGAAGCTTAATCGAGCGATATTGCACTATCGGTGGTAATGGCATAGGTGAACTTAACGTGTCTGATCTTCCATTCGTCCATCTTAATTCCATAAAAAACTGGTCGGGCAGCAATGGTACGGTCACTGCAATTACTTTTGAACGCACTAATTACACCGAAAGCAGTCTGGCCAGCAGCCAGTTCTATACATGGAACGGCGTCGATGCCGCTGCAACACATGCATCAGATACTCCTGCCGAGGGCGTAGAAATCAATATTAATACTTATCGTTATCCAAACCAAGTGATTGCCGGTCTTGGTAATGCTTCTGTATACTATACAACTTATGCCGACCTTACTGGTTGCACCAAGATGATTATTGAGGGAGACCCTGGCATGAAGCTGCGTGTGCTTTTGAACCGTCCTGAGCCTGTTACTGGCGGAGATCCAAATGGAGGCACTGCTATTGAGCGAATAGTAACCATCAATAGTTATGGAAAGGCCGAAGTTGATTTGTCTGACCTTCCATACGTTCATCTGAATGCTATTAAGGTAGCTGGTGATAGTCCTAACGGTTCCATCACATCAATCAAGTGCCTGACACCGGCCAGTGGTGGAAACAGCCTTTATCTGAGTTGTAGTAAAACCGATGGTGTTGCGGTGTCACAGGCTTATGGTGGAAATAATGATTATAAGTATACAACAGACTGGGTTGCAGGATTCATGCCCGTAGAGGTGCCTGTACCCAATAAGGATGAGTTTTATCAGGTCCAAGTGCGTCTTTTCTCGTCGACTGGGGATCTTCTGAATTATACTGGAAATGCAGAAGCTTATACAGATGAGAAAGAAAAAAGTTATCTGTGGCAGTTGGAACAAGTTGAGGATTACAAGCATTTCCGCCTGAAGAGAAAGTCTACTGGTGAATACCTTGCCGGTCAAAATAAAATGACTCAGCCTAATGACCCTGATGGAACAATCCCAAATCCTGATAACGGAGAATATTATAGCGCAGAAGTCAAAGATATCAGTAAGTATTTTGAAGATTTCTGGGTCAAGTGGTATTATGTTAGCCCTGTTAAGAAGGAGATAGTTGTCAATCACATGGTGACCCACAAAATCTCCTATCTGCAGCAATATGCGCAAGCAGGTTTGGGCAAGCAGGGACTGGCGACGGATGCTGATTCTGACTGGTGGAACTATGACAACAGTACGCAGAAGACCAACCATTTCGAGATAACTCACTATGTGAAGAGGGGAAATACCATCACGGTGGAGTTCCCGACGGTGCTGAACAAGAACAATGACCATATCTACTATCAGCGTTTCTACAACTACGATGAAGCCGATGAGGAGAATATGGACCTTGACAATTTGAAGGCTCACGTCAGTTTAGATACTCGAGACGACGGTGACGTACAGTACTTCCTCTATAAAAATGGTATGGCCACGGGTCAGAAACTTGACTGGACAAGTATTGAAGATGGCGGTTATGCACGTAATGTCCAGCGCAGGTTTAATTTCACGAACTCCGACGGTAATGCCTTTACAGTGGCTGCCGATGTGTCGCGCTATAGTGATTTGAGGTATTGGAATACGACAGCACATTTAGAGGGTGACTTAGAGGAACCTTCACTCACCATGCGCTATATCTACTATATGAAGGATGCCAAGGTAATGGCGGCATCTCTGAGTAGTTATACAGAGCAACCAGGTGTGGCTGATGCTACAACATGGAAGGAGAATTTTACTGGTGATGCAGATGCTAAAGATGCTTTCCTTAACGATAACAACTGGATGGAGACAAAGGAATTCCATTTCTCTGATACACCGTTACCATACGAAAACGATAAGTGGGCTGGCTACCGAGGCGAGTTCATTGGCCTGCGCCATGTGTTCTCTGACTACTGGGTGTTCGACGGTAATGGTACTGATGATGCCAATCTGGTGTCGGCTGTCGACAATGCCAGTGGCGGAAAGATTGAGGTAAGGATATACGACCCTAACAATACTGGAATCAGGTTAGGCGGATGGAATCCGAATATTAACCTGAAGGGAACTAGGGAGGGTAACGATGAAGACTATCAAGGCTTCTACTTCTATGACAAAGTGGCTCGAAATGTGAAGACACAGTATGGTGATAGCCGCTTCATTGTATTTAGGTATCCAAAGGATGGCGAAGGTAAAGCAACAACTGTTAACGTGGAAGAAGGGAAAGAGAAAAAGGCATATATCCATGTATATTTCAACAATAATGGAACCAGATATCAACTTGCCCAATTCACCGTCATCTTCGATAAGAACTCTGATACCCGTCCTTGGAAATCTGTGAACAATTCTAATCAAGTGAAAGACTCTGACCGTGATCCAAAAAGACTCAGGGAGATGGCAGGAAAGCCTATTGCTAAAATCACTTTCGACTATCCTACAGGTGAAACCTATCATTATCCTTCTTCAGCTGCTGACGGTTCCCTTACACGACATGATGGCGTTGATGACCGATATGGTACTATTGGTAACTCTAGCCCTATACCTTTGAGGTTCGATAATACCAACTATGCATTCGACGGTGATGGTTGTAACTGGGGCTCGTACGCCATGGTGACAACAAAAAACACGCAATGGGGTAATGGAAAGACTGCTTTGCCAGCGAATGATGCTACGCACGGTTATAACATTGGACCTGATGCAAACTTGCAGTCTGCTTTCCTCTATATCGATGCTTCTGAGCAGCCAGGTGACATTTGCTCTGCTGACTTCCAGGGAGAGTTTTGTGCAGGAGATAAGTTATTGTGTTCTGGCTGGATATCTGGTTCGAACAGATATAGCGATGATGGCGAATACCGTTGTCCGGGCGGTATCACGCTGACGGTAAAGGGAGAAAACATTGATACAGGAAAGAAAGAGACTATCTACCGCTTCTGTCCTGGTCAGTGCTATGAGTTAGACAATGGCACTACTAATGTTGACGGCAGTGATGGTAGTCAAGTGGTATGGCAGCAATTCTACTTCGAGTTTGGAACCACCAAGAAATATAAGAGGTATTGGATGGAGGTGAACAACAACTGCGTCAGCTCTAACGGTGGTGACTTTATGCTTGACAATGTGGAGGTGTTTGCCCTCGTGCCAGAAGTGATACCCGAGATGAATACACCTGTTTGTATCAACAAAGATGCCAGTGAGATGCAGTTGCTGAAGTTGAATATCGGTTTCGATAAGATTATTTCGGCAACTAACTCTACTGAAGTGACGGGTACGGGGACAGGTGTTAAGAAAGACATCTCTTTTGTATTCCTTGAGAAGGACAAGTTCCTTACGAAATTCTTGGAGAAGCTGAATGAATCACCTCTTAATTATGGTTTAGCAAATGTTAAAGAACTGGAAAAGAATATTGAAAAAGGTGAATACGAAAACCTAATCAATACCAACTCAGATTTTAAAGATGCTTATAAGGCTGCATTCAATTTCGCCATATTGGGCGATGAAACTAAAGTATGGGATTCCGATCCTGCCAGTTCTAATAATGTAAATGTAACGGCAGCGGTGCTGAACTACCATTGGAGCACCAAATTCACTGAAATGGAAACTTACAGTTTTGCCAAAGCCGTGAACGGGCAGGGTTCTGTCTTCCGTGAAACAGATACAAAATCGGGTGAGCGCTTCATCGTGATAAACGGCAACTATCCCAACAAATTGCCTTGGAAGACCGATACCGAGTATTATGTTATTCCTTACAATTCAAAAGTTGAAAGTATAACCGTGGCTTTGTATGAGGACTTTAACCTCTGCTCGGCTTGCTGTAAGAAAACGGAATTCCATTTAAATCCATCCATTCAAATCATAAGTATGGAGGCGTCTGACGTGACAGAGGAGTTGGTGGTTTGCGAGGGCAAGATACCCACGTTGCTCACTAACCTGAAGGGCTACAATATTAACGGTGATGCAGTGCCTCTGACAAACCTGAATTTTGATTGGTGGTTAGGCAGTGAGACAACTCTGGCTACTCTGGATAATTATCATAAACAGGAGAATACTACAAAGACAGCCCGTCTTGACGAAGCCCTGTACATCTTGCGTCTTTATTATCCTGAGGTGACATCTCTTGACGGCGTAGTTCCACGCTCCCAAACTAACACTACGCAGACATTGTATCATCAGGGGCGTAATGATCCAGAACTCACGCAAGGTATGATTGATTATCTGAAGTCGCTGGTGGATGCAGGACAGTTGATATTACATCAGAAATCTATCAGCGTCCCGGCAGAGAAAGCGAACGGAGAGGCAGACCCCTATTTCTACCTCGTGGCTTGTCCTATCCATGACGGCTATTTCGAAAAGGCTCTGAATCCTGCAGCGAACAAATATGTAGCCTATTTCTGCGACGAGCCGCAAGGCTTGCGCATCAAGGTGGGCGAAAAAGCGCCTACCCTGAAATGCGGTTTTGTGCCGTATGAGAATGGATTCAGCAACTATGACTATACCTCCGTCAATGATGCGGTGCTGAGTATCCGTCTGGCCAAGAAGGAGCAGTTTGAGGAAGTGCAGCATGGTAATGTTAATGATAAACCGTCTGATACTTATAATACAACAGCAGACAATGATAAACATTTCCTGTGGCTGCCTATCCGTAATGCTGAAGTAGAGTCAACGGCGGCAACGGGAGTTGTCAGGAAATCTGGCGACAGTAACGAGAGCAACAACGACTATAATGTTTACTTGGCTTCTACTGATGACCCGGTATGGGATCAGAACATTTACACGGCAATGACCCAAACCGTCGCTTCTCTGCCTATAGTAGGTAAGATTGTTAAGCTGACTGCCGTTAACACCAAGGGAAGTACAGGCGTTGACCAGACTAGTAACCGCCTGTGTATCTACTTCACTGAGAACTTCGATGTGCGCGAGGGCTACAGCTATACGCTCAGCCTGCCTTACAAGGAGAACTCAGGTGATAATGCTTGTGATGGTACTATTCTTATTAATGTAAAGATTGTGCCCGACTACGAGGTGTGGACAGGCGGTGCAGGTAATACCGACTGGAACAACGACCAAAACTGGCGGCGTGCAGACGGAAACTCGAATCCAAGACTTAATGCTGCTGATGAGTTGTACGTAGGTGCAGCAGCTGATGGCTCTCCCCTGAAGGGATATAAATCTAACGATTTGAATTATCGCACAGACAATGACCGTGTGTTCCGCAAGGGCTTCGCACCGCTCTACTGTACGCACGTTCTGATGAAGAGCGATGAGTGGGGTAATGCACCTGAACTGTATGATGCACTTGATGGTGCAGGGTCATTCTCGGCCTCACCGTTCCCCAACCTACGTGACACTTCGACACCAATCCTGAAGTTTGACATGCAGGCCAGAAAGTATGACATCTGGAGCGAGACCTACGGCAGCACACCGGAAAAGGGACGTACTGGTGACCTTTTAGCAGAGATGTATCAGATAAATACCTGTGACGAGATTGCCTTCCAACCTGCTACCGAGTTGAGGAATGCCCACCTGCTGAACTATAACAACGCCTGGATGGAGTATCAGCTCGACATGGGCCGCTGGTACCTGCTTGGCTCGGCCTTGCAGGGCACCATTGCCGGTGAGTGGTATGCACCGACAGGTACGGCACAACAGAAGACCACCTACTATGATGCCGTGACCTTTGGTACTGGCTATGACCGATATAGCCCAGCCATCTACCAGCGCAGCTGGGACAAGGCCAAGGCCGTGCTCTATGAGGTAGGTTCGACATACGATCCTGCTGACAACCCCAATGACCTGGCATTGACAGATGGTAAGTTGCCTGGCTCCATACAACAGGGAACATGGAGTGGGAACTCGTGGAATATTTCAGGTGCCGACAGTTATCTCGACCGTTTAGGCTACAAGCCTTTAGGCAACAAAAAGGTGAACGTGGCTATCAAGGGCATCTGGAGCAATACATATAATGATGCCACGGTGGACTATACTAAGGGAGGCTTCTCTGTGATGGTGATGAATAACCTGAAGGGCGGAAGCAATGCCAATCCTGCCGTCATCCGTCTGCCGAAGGAAGATACGTGGTATGATTATTATGGCTTTGACCGCACGGGTGCTGATAATCCTAATCAGTATGAGGACATTGGAACGAACACCCAACTGTCTGATGTGCGTACACTCAACCGCGCCAAGAACCGTGGTCGTCTGAAGACCGATTTGCTGCTGCCAGAATCGACTCATAAGCTGGAGAAAGAGGCAAGTAGTTATAAATATGGTGACAGACGTACATATACTCGTGTGCCTATCAAGGAAGAAGACTTGACAACAATGATAACTGGTATCAGTAATCATCAAGAGACTGTATCTGCTGGTATCTCTAATATGGGCTACTATCTGGTAGAGAATCCATTCCCCTGTGGCATGAATATGGATCAGTTCTTTGAGACGAACACAGGGCTGGTGAAGAAATACTGGTTGCTAACGGCTACTGGTCAGCACTTGGTTCAGAAGGCTGTATCCGGTGATTGGATCGAGCAGGATGGTAATAATTTTGTAACAGCGAATGCCGTGGTGACTCCCGGACAGGGATTCTTTGTTCAAGCTACTACTGCAGGAGATGCTACCACCATTACTTTCAACAAGGCTATGCAGGCGCAGAGCCGCTATGGCGTGAAAGCCGATACAGGTACTGACTATGAGATTGTTGTCGGAACGAAACAGAAAATGACAACCAAGACGGAAACCGTTACATTAGATGATGGGTCTACGGAAACTGTTACAATTGAGGTTCCTGAGGTCGATACCGATGGTAACTATGTCATTGAAGTCATTACTGAAGATGTTACGGTCTTTAACTACGTGCAGACCTCAGAGACTGATAAGCAGTATGCTCTGAAGGCTCGTACTCGTTCTGGCGAGAAAGATAGTCCTTTGGGCCTGGTCATCACAGCCCAGCGTGGCGATATGCAGAGTAGCGCATTGGTGATGCAGCGCTCGAGTGCCAGCAACGACTTCCTGCCCGAGGAGGATACCGAAGTGTTTATCAACTCCGATTTGGAGTATGTGCCGATGGTCTACACGCTTTGCGGACGACTGGCTACTACCATCAATAGTATCCATGACTTCAGCTGCTTACCGCTCGGCGTGGAGTCGGCAAGTGATGCTCCCTGCACGCTGACCTTCCATGGCGTGGAGATGCTGGGTGACTCGATTGCCTTCTACGACGCTGTGGAGCAGAAGCTGACGCCGCTTAAGTCGGGTATGCAGTTCGCTGTCAGCGGTCAGACACAGAACCGCTACTATCTCGTCCGAAGCCTGAACCCGAAGGAGGCCGCCGAGGAGACGCATCTGCAGATATTCACAAAGGGCACCGTGGCTACGGTCATTGCTTCAACCCAAGAGCCGCTGACCATTGTGCGCTGTTTCGACGCGGCAGGCCGCCTCGTCTACAGCGCCAGCCCGCAGACGGCAGAACACAGCTTCGACCTGCCAGGCAATGGTGTCTACATCATAGAGGCTCAGACGGAGAACGACCGTAAGACGAAGAAGGTGATGACGAAGTAGCTTTTTGGTTACGAATTAAAACGAATGGCACGAATGAGGCGCTTCTTACATCTTGCATCTTACATCTTGCTTCTCTCGTTGGCCGTAGGATGCAGCTCCGTCGTCGACGACGAGGAGAACGAGGTGAAGGAGTATGTCAAGGTGGGTGACCGCGTGCCAGCGTTTTCGGTGGAGGCGGTATGTGACGACGGATCGACAACGATGTTCTCTACGGCTGCACTGACGGGGGAAACAGTCATTGTGCTGTTTCATACGTCGTGCAGTGACTGTCAGCGTGAACTGCCACGCCTGAACGATTATTTCCTGCAAAACCGTAGCAAACCGGGCTTCCAGATGGTGGCCATCAGCCGTGAGGAGAGTGCTGAAAGCATAGCCACCTTCTGGAAAGCGCAGGGTCTGTCTATACCTTATTCCCCACAGGCAGACAGGCGTATCTACAACTTGTTTGCCTCATCAATCATTCCCAGGGTGTACTTCTGTTCCTCAGAAGGTATCGTTTCTAAGGTCTGTATAGAGAAGGTGGATTTTTAGGACAGCCCTTCGATCTCTCCGTTGACGATGGTGATACGTTCTGCCTGCGGACTCTTGGGTAATCCCGGCATACGGAGCATGTCGCCGGCAATAACCACAATCATCTCACTGCCGCAGTTGAGCATAACATCACGAATACGGATGTTGAAACCCTCGGGAGAACCGTAACGGGTGGAATCGGCCGTAAATGAGAACTGTGTCTTGGCGATGCAGACGGGATAGTGGGCAATGGCACCATCGTCGTCGGTAAAGATGGCACGCAGGGCCTCCAGCTTCCGCTTCGCTGTTTTACTGTATTCAACTGCCGAGGCTCCGTAAATGCTCTTGCAAACCTTTTCTATCTTGTTTTCCAAGGTGTCAGCCTCCTTATAGGTAAAGTGGATTGGCAACGGTTGCTGTCTCTCGATGGTGTCGATGACGGTTTGGGCCAGTTCCGTTGCACCCTCTCCACCACGGAGGAAGGCCTCGTTGACGGCAAAGCCCACTCCCCAGTCCTCGCAGTTTTTGCGAACAATATCTATTTCCTCTTCCAAGTCGGTGTCATGACGATTGAGGGTGACAACGACGGGCTGGCCAAAACCCTGCATGTTGCGGATATGGCGGTTGAGATTCTTCAGACCCTCTGTCAGCCCCTGGGCGTTGGGCTCCTTGATATGATCAAGGTCTACACCACCGTGCATCTTCAATCCTTGTGTGGTGGCGACGATGACCACCAATCGGGGCTGAAGCCCAGTTTTTCGGCACTTGATGTCGAAGAACTTCTCAGCTCCCAAGTCTGCGCCAAAGCCAGCTTCAGTTACCACGTAGTCGCAGAAGGTCATGGCCATTTTGGTGGCAAGCACGCTGGAACAGCCGTGAGCGATGTTGGCAAATGGACCACCATGGATGAAAGCGGGGGTGTGCTCCGTTGTCTGTACGAGGTTGGGGTTGAGGGCATCTCTTAGCAGGACGGTGATGGCACCTGCTACCCCAAGGTCTTTCACTCTGAATGGCTTGCCATCGGCGGTAATGCCCAGGACAATGTTCTCGATGCGACGTTGCAAGTCGTCCTCGCTGGTGGCAAGACAGAGGATAGCCATCAGTTCCGAAGCGGGTGTAATCTCGAAACCTGTTTCAGAAACCACGCCATCGCCGCGAAGTCCGGTGACCACATTGCGCAGGGCACGGTCATTCACGTCAAGGACCCGCTTCCAGAAGATTTCCCGCAAAGAGAAGCCCTCCTTGCGGTGCTGATAGATATAATTGTCGAGCAGTGCACTAATGGTGTTGTGGGCCGAAGTCACCGCATGGAAGTCACCAGTAAAGTGCAGATTGATCTTCTCCATTGGCAGCACCTGAGCATATCCACCTCCGGCTGCTCCGCCCTTCATTCCAAAACAAGGACCGAGGGACGGCTCGCGCAAGGCTACTGCAGCACACTTGCCGAGTTTGTTCAGACCTAATGTCAGGCCAATGCTGACAGTGGTTTTTCCAATACCTGCTTTTGTCGGACTGATGGCGGTGACAAGGATAAGGCGGCTCTGTCTTACCTTCTCTTCGTCTATCAGGCGAATAGGTACTTTGGCCATATAGCGGCCGTAAGGCTCTATTTCTTCTGGCGCTATGCCGATACGCGATGCAATCTCGTTGATGTGGTCAAGCTGACACTCCCGAGCTATTTGTATGTCTGTTTTCATCTTTTATGATTAGTTAGCGGTGTGCAAAGGTAGGGATTTATTTCCTATTTACCAAAAAATACGCTCAAAATGCCTTGCGAAAACAGTTTTGCGATTGAAAATATAGGTAAAAACTTGGTCGTTTACCGAAAAAAGGGTAACTTTGCAGCGTCCAAGTAGAGGCTGCGCCAACTACTGTAAATCGGACAAATATCTTTTAATTATATAGAAGAGGAACAATAAAGAAAGTGACTATGAACGAGAAAGACAACAATCAACAGGGACTGCAGATAGAACTGACGCCCGATGTGGCACAGGGCGAGTATGCCAATTTTGCCATTATTACCCATTCTTCCAGCGACTTCGTGATTGATTTCGCGCGTGTACTCCCCGGTCTTCCCAAAGCACAGGTGAAGAGCCGCATCCTCCTGGCCCCAGAACATGCAAAACGGCTTATGCTGGCATTGCAGGAAAACATCGGACGCTACGAACGTATATATGGTACCATCAAGATTCCCAAGCAGGATCCCGGCATGATTGCACCCTTCAATGCGACGAAAGGCGAAGCCTGATGATTATTTTATGTTCATACGTACATATTTTATATATACACCACAATTCGTATTATAGAAAGAGTATGACGGAGAACCGCAAGGGGTGTTAATGATATTTAATACAGTTATATTTTGTTAATTATGATAAAGGAGAAGTTTATTTCTCCTTTTTTAATTAGGTAGATTCGAAAAATAGTTGTACCTTTGCAGCCCGAATCGCCTTTTTATGGGCGTACTATTACGTAAATAGCTGAATATAAACAAAATAATATATAAACAAATAATTAAAAAGTAAAAGTATTATGCCTACAATTTCACAATTGGTAAGAAAAGGCAGAAAGGTAATCGTAGACAAGAGCAAGTCTCCCGCATTGGACAATTGTCCTCAGCGTCGCGGTGTGTGCGTGCGTGTGTATACGACAACCCCGAAGAAGCCTAATTCGGCTATGCGTAAGGTAGCCCGTGTTCGTCTGACTAATCAGAAGGAAGTTAACTCGTACATCCCCGGTGAGGGTCACAACCTGCAGGAGCACAGCATCGTGCTGGTGCGCGGTGGTCGTGTGAAGGACTTACCCGGTGTGCGCTATCACATCGTTCGCGGCACACTTGATACCGCCGGTGTGGCTAACCGCCTGCAGCGCCGCTCCAAGTACGGAGCTAAGCGTCCGAAGCAGAAGAAGTAAGCCTGAGCTGGTGAGTTGATGGGTTTTTGAGTTTATGGGTTGGCTCGGAGAGGAGCGTCGCTCAAGACCAAAAACTCACAGGAAAAGAGACTCATAAGCTCAAAGACTTTAAAACTCAGAAACTCAAAAGTAAAAAATCCCCGTTTTGCTGGAGATATGTTATAAAGGTTGAGTAAATGTCCAAGCGTAGGACGTTGAAGAACAAAACAAACAGCCCCCAAGCAGAATTAAATTCATTCAAAGAAAAAATGAGAAAAGCAAAACCAAAGAAGCGTGTGATCCTGCCGGATCCAGTGTTTAACGACAAGAAGGTGTCGAAGTTTGTGAATCATCTGATGTACGATGGAAAGAAGTCCATCTCGTACGAGATATTCTACAATGCTCTTGAAGTAGTCAAGAACAAGATGAAGGACCAGGAGAAGTCTGCCCTTGAGATTTGGAAGCAGGCCCTGGACAACATCACTCCACAGGTGGAGGTGAAGAGCCGCCGTATCGGTGGTGCTACCTTCCAGGTTCCTACTGAAATCCGTCCTGACCGTAAGGAGTCGGTTTCTATGAAGAACATGATCAGCTATGCCCGCAAGCGTAGTGGAAAGTCAATGGCTGACAAGCTGGCTGCAGAGATCATGGATGCCTTCAACAATCAGGGAGGTGCCTTCAAACGTAAGGAGGACATGCACCGTATGGCTGAGGCTAACCGTGCATTTGCTCACTTCCGCTTCTAATAAAATAGGTTATAAGGTAAAAAGTAAAAAGGATAAAGGAAAATGGCAAACCGCGATTTACATTTGACCCGCAATATTGGTATTATGGCTCACATCGATGCCGGTAAAACCACCACGTCTGAGCGTATCCTGTTCTACACAGGTAAGACGCACAAGATCGGTGAGGTGCACGATGGTGCTGCCACTATGGACTGGATGGCCCAAGAGCAGGAGCGTGGTATCACGATTACCTCTGCTGCCACCACCTGTAACTGGAACTACAACGGAAAGCAGTTCAAGATTAACTTGATCGATACTCCGGGACACGTGGACTTCACCGCCGAGGTAGAACGTTCATTACGTGTGCTCGACGGAGCTGTTGCTACTTATTCTGCTGCCGATGGTGTTCAGCCCCAGTCTGAGACCGTCTGGCGCCAGGCCGATAAGTACAACGTTCCCCGTATCGGTTATGTAAACAAAATGGACCGTTCCGGTGCTGACTTCTTCGAGACTGTTCAGCAGATGAAGGACATCCTCGGTGCCAACCCCGTTGTCATTCAGGTACCCATCGGTGCTGAAGAGAACTTCAAGGGTGTGGTAGACCTCATCAAGATGAAGGCTATCCTGTGGCACGATGAGACCATGGGTGCAGAGTATGACATAGAGAACATCCCCGCTGACCTGGCTGACGAGTGCGACGAGTGGCGCAACAAACTGCTCGAAGCTGCTGCTGAGTACGACGAGGCTCTGCTGGAGAAGTATTTCGACGATCCCAACTCAATTACTGAGGAGGAGATCATCGCTGCTATCCGCAAGGGTACCATCTCGATGTCCTGCACACCTATGATTTGCGGATCTTCTTATAAGAACAAAGGTGTACAGCCTCTGCTCGACTATGTCTGCGCCTTCCTGCCCGCTCCTGTTGATGTGGAGACTGTGATGGGTACTAACCCCAACACTGATGAGGAAGAGGGCCGCAAGCCCAGCGAGACCGAGCCGACAGCCGCTCTTGCCTTCAAGATTGCCACTGATCCCTATATGGGCCGTCTGGTATTCTTCCGCGTCTACTCCGGTAGCGTGAAGGCTGGTTCTTACGTCTACAATCCCCGCTCGGGTAAGAAGGAACGTATCAGCCGTCTGTTCCAGATGAACTCTAACAAGGAAATTCCCATGGAGTCCATCGACGCTGGAGATATCGGCGCTGGCGTAGGTTTCAAGGATATCCGTACGGGTGACACTCTCTGCGACGAGGAGAAGCCCATCGTGCTGGAGTCCATGACCTTCCCCGACACTGTGATTTCTATCGCCGTAGAACCTAAGTCACAGGCTGACGTTGCCAAACTGGACAACGGTCTGGCCAAGCTGGCAGAGGAAGACCCCACATTCACCGTACGCACCGACGAGCAGAGTGGTCAGACCATTATCTCGGGTATGGGTGAGCTCCACCTCGACATCATCATCGACCGTCTGAAGCGTGAGTTCAAGGTTGAGTGTAACCAGGGTAAGCCCCAGGTGAACTACAAGGAGGCTATCACCAAGACCGTCATGAACTATCGTGAGGTCTACAAGAAGCAGTCTGGTGGTCGCGGTAAGTTCGCTGACATCATCGTTAACGTTGGTCCTGTGGACGACGATTGGGATATCAAGGAGAATGGTGGTCTGCAGTTCGTCAACGAGGTGAAGGGCGGAAACATTCCCAAGGAGTTTATCCCCTCTATCCAGAAGGGCTTCGAGGCAGCTATGAAGAATGGTATCCTCGGTGGCTATCCTGTTGACTCACTGAAGGTAGTCGTAGTGGATGGTTCATTCCACCCCGTTGACTCCGACCAGCTGTCGTTCGAAATTGCTGCCCAGATGGCCTACAAGGCAGTCTGCGCTCAGGCTAAGCCCGTACTGATGGAGCCCATCATGAAACTCGAGGTGGTGACACCCGAGGAGAACATGGGTGATGTCATCGGCGACCTGAACAAGCGTCGTGGACAGGTAGAGGGTATGGACGAGGCTCGTAGCGGTGCCCGTGTCGTGAAGGCTCAGGTTCCCCTGTCCGAGATGTTCGGCTATGTCACCGCTCTGCGTACCATCACCTCCGGACGTGCTACCAGCTCTATGGAGTACGACCATCATGCACCTATGTCTTCAGCTCTTGCTAAGGCTGTGCTTGAAGAGGTCAAGGGCCGCGCCGACCTGGTGTAATTCATCAATCGCTGTTACTGGGCAATAACTCTTTAGCAGCAGCTGAAAAGATCACTATCAAGGTAAAGCCATTCCTGATTGAATGACTTTCGAAAAAAATAGAAGAGGATGTGTCAACATAGGCACATCCTCTTTGTTTGTAATATAGGGTTTCTATTCTATGTGAAGACGCCTGTTCTTAGGATATTTCACCTTGTACTGCAACATCAGTTCACGTTGTTCGCCCGGCTGGAGTTGAAGCGGCCATCTGACAACACCTGTTTCCTTGTCACACTGGCCACCGCTCAGCTCTTCCATGCTGACCTCTATGCTCGAGTTCCTGGAAATGGGCATCTGGTCGTACACGGTGATACTAACGGCCTCCTGCCGCATGTTCTTTACGGTAAGGCGCCACGTCATCGTCTGTTCCTGGCTGCTGCCGAAGAAACGACGGATGGAACGTTCATTGACCTTGGTACGCTGCACACGGATACTCTGGTCACGTCCTAATGAGAAGTGGAGCGTATCGCTGCTCACATTTGGATCGAGAATGCTCTTGCCCACAAACGAATTGTCGAAATAGACATTCGCCTCACCTTCCATCAGATTGAGTTTCTGCCAGTCGGTGGCGTCAGCCACGAGGAAGGACTCTTTGTCAATCTTCGGTATGCCCTGGTATTCGTAAGTGGCAGGCAGCTGATGTCGGGCCAGCTCTGTCGTTGTGGTCTTGCCACCGTCGGGCAGAGTCTGCAACTGTTTGATGTCGAACTCGAAACCGAACTGCGCCTGCTGCTGACTGACTGCGATGACCTCGCTCTCGTACATCTCCTCTTCCACGGCTGCATCAGGTTCGGCAACCACAACCTCCTTTGCCTTCATCACGGTGGCATTGGCTCCCGTGCGGCGACTCCTCTTACCATAACCGACAACAGCCACCTCTTCCAGCGCAGCCTGGTCTTCCTTCATGCGGACGTTGAGCGTAGAACCTGGCGTAGCCGTGCGGGTCTGACTCTGATAGCCGATATAGGAGAACATAAGCTGACGATTACCTTGTGGCAAGGTGATGGAATAGTTGCCATCGATATCGGAAACAGTACCCAGACGCGTACCCTTCACCATGACAGATGCGCCAACCAGTGGTTCGCCATCCTCGGCCGACACAATCCTTCCGCTGATGGTACTGCCATCGGAATCGTAGTTATAAGTAGGTGCCGACAGGCCGTAGTCCAACCAATAGGTCTTCAACTGCGGTGCCACATTAGAACGGTTAGGATTAGCCGACGAGAGGGTGACGGGTACGTTCTTCCATTCTTCCTTGGTATTCTGGAAGATGTTTGCCTTGTACGATAATTGCAAAGGTTCCTTGGTGCTGTTCGAACGTATGTCGTAGCTTGGATACCAACCGGCGTTCTTCACATAATAAGAGATGCTGAAATCGGCACGGCCAGCCTGCTTGGCCTCTACTTTCACGTCAATCTCTGTGATGCTCTTCAGCTTCAACTTGGCGATGGAATCGCACGAGTTCTGCTTACGTTTCAGTTCCTCATTGAGCTTCAGTAGCTGTTCATCCAGCTCCTGGCTGCGCTTTTTCACCGAAAGCACCTCTTGTGCATAGTAGTTATTCAGCTCCTTGATATTCGCCAAAGGTGTAGCCACTGTCCGACCGGCCACAGAGCAGTTAGTCTTCACCAACTCCAACTGTGCAGATAGCATCTCCTGTTCATCCTTCACCTGCTTGATGCGGCGCTCCACAGCCCTCACGACATCCTCTGCCTCATGCAGTTTCCTCATCTGCACCGCAGAATCGGGATATGCTGTTCGCTGGCTCACGCCAAGTATCGTCAGGTGTCCCTTTGCCTTCACCTGCATGCTCTTTCTGTCCATAAAGGGAGACATGCCCGTAAAGGTCACCACCTGTTCTCCCGCTACCAGGCTGACGCTTTTCGAACGTTCCACCTGAGCGCCATTAGTGAACACCGTTATCTTATCGATCGAAGCAGTCTGCTTGTCGACAACAGCCATTGCCATCGTTGCTGTCATCAGGCACATGGCAATCATCATCATTATACGTTTCTTTTTCATAAGCTATCTGTCTTTTATTACATCATGCAAAAATACAAACTATTTCTCGAACATCAAAATTATTTCCCTATTATTTCGAAATCTCTTTTATAACAAGTAATCGCCTTTTTACGTTATATAGGTTAGGAAAAAGAAGCATTCGTTTGTCTCTATGATAAAACGTAAGCAACGAAAGATGAATCAAAGTTCACTGGAAAAGCTGTTCCGACAACACCATGCCCGTCTTCTGGCTGAGGCTCGTTCCATGCTCTACGACGACGCCGAGGCACAAAAGATTGCAGCCGTGTTCCTCGGCATTGTCTTCCTCTGCGGACTGGTGTTTGCTGCCATCCGGCTTGTGGCGACTGATCCTGCATTGGAGGTTGCAACTACTGACACAGCCATTGAAACTATTGATAGCCCCTCGGAGGACGTAATGGGGACTGTCCGTTTCGACAACGTGCGCCTTGACAGTATTCTCTCCACCGTTGCTGCCCACTACGGTAAGACCGTCAGATTTTTTAACGACGAAGCCAAGGCCATGAAGTTCATCATGACGTGGAAACCTGATGCACCTCTTACCGACTTCATCGACAGACTGAATATGTTCGATGGCATTAGGCTTTCAATACAACGCGACACCATCTTTGTTGAAATTACGGAAGGAAAGGAGGATAAGGAATGAAATACTTCTTGATAGTTCTCCTGTTGATCACTACATCGTCCATACTGGCACAAGTGTCCCATCACTTCCGCAACACTCCGCTCAACGAAGCCCTGCGCACCATCGAGCAGAGCCAGTCGGACTATTCCGTCGCCATCCTCTCTGACGGACTGAACGATTTGAGGTCACCCGCAACACCATGCCCATCAACATCTGGGATTGCTTTATCCAATACACCACCATCAACCATAAGACTGGTAATGCCCAAAAACTGATTCTCCAGTACATCGCCACCTCATCGACACCCGATTTGCAGAACCTCGTCGACATGCGCGACGATACCGACCCGCTGAACATCCGTATAGGCAATCGTAGTCTGCGCAATGCCATTAACCATCAGTTCTCCTTCGGCCATCAATGGGGGAACGCCAACCATAAAGAGAATAGTCATCATTACTGGCTCGGCTACACCATCATCCAAAATGCTCTCGCCATGGGCTACAGCTATGACCGTACTACGGGCATCCGCACGTGGCAGGCCCACAACGTGAACGGCAACTGGAATGCCGATGCCAACTACAGATTCAATACCGCCATCGGCAAGAAGCATCCCCTACGCCTCAATGTCAGTCCGAGTATCAGTTATCAGCACAGCGCCGATCTGATTGACCAAGAGCGCAGTACTGTCAACACCCTCTCGTTCAACAACACGCTGAGCCTCTCCTACAAGCTTGGCAACCACTCGCTCAGTTTCAAGAATACCACCCTTTGGCAACGCTTCACCAGTCACCGCACAAATTTCAAGACGCAACAGCCCCTCACCCTCACCAATAGTATGACTGCCCTGCTGAAACTCCCGTGGAAGATGGAACTCAATACCGACCTCAACCTCTACACCCGCACCGGCTATGCAGACGAAAACCTAAACACCACCGACCTTGTCTGGAATGCCCGCCTCTCGCGACCCTTCTTCAAGGGCAACCTCCTCGTTGTTGTCGACGGCTTCGACATCCTCGGTCAGCTCAGCAACGTCACCCGCACCCTCAACGCCCAGGGACGCACCGAGACCTACACCAACGTCATGCCCCGCTATGCATTGTGCCACATCATCTACAGGCTGAACAGGCAACCGAAGAGTAAAGTTAGTAAATAGTAGACCCTGATAATGCTGGAGGCTGAGGATTATTTCTGTGGGCTCGATGACAGAGTTTTTTACCATATATTTCTCCGTCAATATAGCACTTGTCTCGTACCCGTCCTTCATACAATGCAAACAAGCAAGAACAGTTCACGCCCTAACGGACGCAAACCTTCTGTTTTACTTGCTCTCACATTGCGAATATTGGCGGTATTCAAACGAAAGAGAGACAAGAGCAGAAAGCTCATGTATCTAAAAAGACTGTCGAACGGGAGTGACTGCACTTCTTTACGTTTACCCTTGCGGGTTAGTATTTATGTGTTATTTGTCAGTCCCTTAAGATGATATACGATAAAGAAACAGGAAAAACACCTTGGGGGTTGAAGGGGTTTACCCCGTACCTAAACATCGTTCGCCTATACCCGAACGATTGAACGCCTATACCCAAACGATTGAACGCCTATACTCAAACGTCAGCACTATTTTTTTCAATGAGCAACTATAACGGAACCCTGGCGTTGCATTATTCCTGCTCTTATATCTCTGTATAGATGTCAGTCTTGCCAAATTGAGACTTCATCAGCTTGGGATGCTCGCCCTTCGTCCACGCCTCCAACTGCTTGCGGGCAGAGTACTTCGTCAGCCCAGCAAGGATGGCAAAGACCTTGACGGTCACATAGCCTCGCTTCAGGCACTTTTGCAGCACCTCTTCCATCTTTTCCTTGTCGTTCAGCAGCGCCTGTGTGTTGGGGTTTTCCACCCTCTTGAATCCGTCGTAGAGCCACTTCTCGATGGCCTTGTTCCAGAGTTTTCCGGGATTATAGCCCACCCCTTCGAGCACCACGTCGCTGTCCTTCACCTCATCGGCATCGGTAATCTCACGTGTCAGGCCCAGCTTCGGGACGAACGAGCCGATGGGTGTGTCTATCCTATAGCCCATGGCCATCAGCTCGGATGCGCCCTTGATGAACTGCTTGAAGGCGAGCTCTATCTCGCCGTTCCTTGTGGCATAGTGCTTGGCGCAGAACTCGTCAACGCCTTCTATACTCATCTTGAGCCCTTTGGCCGGACAGGCATAGACTATATTCCGTCCGTCCTTTCCCTTCTTGGGTGTCGGATGCACCTCATACGGGAATCCGCTCTTCTTTCTTGACATATATCTTATCTAATTGATGTTGTCACTCAATTCAAATGCAAAGTTACGAAAAGTCGAGAGCAAAACAAAGAAACTCATTTCTTTTTTTGCCGAGACAGAGTAATTTCGCCATCTTTTTGATGGCAAAGTTACAAAAAAAGCCCGACATTCAAATCGTTTCAACCCTCTTTTTCTCTACATTTTTCTCCACTAACAGCATTTGTGCCGATTTTCAAGCAGCATATCGTTCATTCCATATTAAATAGTATAAAAAACGAATTGTCTGGCTCTTTTCTCGCAAAGATTATGTAACTTTGTAGCAGATTTCAGAAATCAGCGATAGTAACGAATAATGACATTATGACTATACAATTCAAGATTCAGATTAGAGGCATCAAGAAACCGCCCGTATGGAGGCGGATCGTGATTCCATCAGATTTCTCATTCCATGACTTGCATAACACCATACAGGCAGCATTTGGCTGGTGGGATATGCATTTGTATCAGTTCCAACGCCATCCATTCGACAACGGCTGGACGGTAAAAAAGCCAGATGAAGAGGATGACATATGGGGAGAACGGCCTAATGACTCCCGTGAGACCAATGTAGCCACCTTCATCCAACACATGGGACTTGAGAAATTTGTCTATGTGTATGACTTCGGTGACAGCTGGGTGCATGACATCACGGTAGAAAGCATTGACAGAGAGGCCGAGCTCAGCCATCCTGTCTGTCTGGCTGGAAAAAGTGCCTGTCCACCAGAGAATTGCGGCGGGCCTTGGGGCTATGAAGAACTGAAGGAGGAGATGGACAAGGACGATATCATTGAGTTCGACCTGGAAGAAGTAAACGAGGATCTGGAGTCCATCACGGCAGGTGAAGAAGACCCTGGGGAATTTACTGACAGCATAAACGATTATGATGTGCCTGACGATGCCAAGGATTTAGAAAAGATGTCGCTCGTTGACATTCTGCAGAAATTCTGCAAAAGCGAACTCACTGGCTTTGCCGAGGAAATGGGATTCGATATTGACATGAAACTTAGTGAGGAGGAGGTCAGGAAGCAGTATGCACAGGCTTTGATAGACCATCCCGTAGAGGTATTGAGCATGTTGCCTTTAGAGGACTTGGAGATGCTTGCAAGACTCAAAACAGAACCGAAGCCAGGCAATATTGCGCAGTGTTACGAGGACTATCGAGAGCAAATCATGGAGTTATATGGTCTGGCAGATCATTGGTGGGATGAAGATGACAACTATTACCTATGGATTCCCGTAGACCTGTGGACGGTTCTGAAACCTCATATTGAAGAGGTGATGGACTTACCTCATGTAAAGCATCGGCTGTCGATAGAGAGTACCATTTTGGGGCTTGCCAACCTATACGGACAGGTGAGCCTGGGGCTTGTCCATAAGGAACTGGTGAGGTTGGGGCAGTTGCAGACCATTGAAGATGCGACCGTAGCCGTTGCGGCTTGCAGGGAGAAATCGCTGCTGCTAAAATGGAATGCACATCAGATTGGCGGTTTTTTGGATGAGCCTACAGACGACAATCAGCTGTTTCTCTCGCCCTATAGTTGGGACATGCCTGCGGAATTGGTTCGTGAGATAGAGAAACACGAGTCGCTGGCTGGCGACTACCAACAGTTCTCTGCTATGGATGTGATGGCCGCATCGGTGATGCCCATCCCGACCATACCCAATCCCGCACATGACGATTTCTTCAGTATGCTGACGGACGAACTGGAACTTGATGACCAACAGGCAACGGCAGTCTGTCATGACCTGTGGTATCGTGAGATGCATAAGTATGAAGAGGACTTTGATGAGGAAGATGCTGGAACGTATTTCCGAGAAAGTGTGCTTTACGACTATGACAGCTATGATTACATCTTCAAGAAGGGAATGAAAATGCTGGATGACTACTTGAACAATATGCCCCACTGGCAACTGAAAGGACATACTCCTGCTGAGGCCCAGGACTGTCTGAGCAAACTGGACATGGCTGCAAGACAGGAACGTCAAAGGAGGTCGCATCAGGATGGTGACTATGTCCGTCCAAAAGATTATTTTTCAGGCCTTAGTGTCACGATGCCTATTATTGCAGAAAAGAAACCCGGACGTAATGACCCATGCCCCTGCGGAAGTGGCAAGAAATATAAGAATTGTTGCGGAAAAGGGAACTAAACAAACAGGTCTATGGATTATTTGAAGACAAAACAAGTTCTGAAGACCTATTATGGCTATGATGAGTTCCGGCCATTGCAGGAAGAAATCATCATGCATACCATTAGCGGAGGTGATTCACTGGTGCTGATGCCTACGGGTGGTGGCAAGTCCCTGTGTTTCCAAATGGCTGCATTGATGATGGACGGGATGGCGGTCATCGTGTCGCCGCTTATCTCGCTGATGAAAGACCAGGTAGAAGGACTGAGGATGAACGGCATCATTGCAGAGGCTTTGAACAGCAGTAACGATGAGGGGTATAACCGAGACATCATCAACCGCTGTGTTGACGGGAAGGTGAAGCTGCTCTATATCTCACCAGAGCGATTGGTGGGTGGAGTACTGACAATATTGCAGAATGCCCACGTGTCGTTGTTTGCTATCGACGAGGCTCACTGTATATCAGGTTGGGGACATGACTTCCGGCCAGAATACACGCAATTGGGGCAATTGAAGCAATTGTTCCCTCATGTGCCGATTATGGCACTGACGGCTACTGCCGACAAGATTACCAAGGAGGACATCCTCGTTCAGCTGAACATCAAGGGAGCAAAGACTTACATTAGTAGCTTTGACCGTCCGAATCTGAGTCTTGACGTGAAGCGCGGCTATTCGGCAAGAGATAAGATACGCTCCATAGAGGAACTGATTCGTCGCCATTCTGGCGAGAGTGGCATCATCTACTGCCTGGCCCGTAAGACCACTGAGACACTTGCTGCAAAGTTGAAACAGGATGGTTTCTCCGCAGGTGTGTATCATGCAGGGCTGCCTAACTCCGAGCGTAGTCGGGTACAGGATGACTTTCAGAACGACCGTGTGCAGGTCATCTGTGCCACGATAGCTTTTGGCATGGGTATCGACAAGAGCAACGTACGCTTTGTGGTTCACTATAACCTGCCAAAAAGCATAGAGAGTTTCTATCAGGAGATTGGTCGTGGTGGGCGTGACGGTCTACCCTGCGAGACAGTACTGTTTTACAACCTTCAGGACATCATCACACTGCGGAAGTTTGCCAATGAAAGCGGACAGCAGGAGATCAACCTCGACAAACTGCAGCGTATGCAGGAATATGCCGAGGCCCAGGTTTGTCGCCGACGCATTCTGCTGAACTACTTCGGAGAAATCAGCGAGAAGAGTTGCGGTAACTGTGATGTGTGTCACACACCTCCACAGATGTTTGATGGTACGACAATTGTTCAGAAAGCCCTTTCTGCTATTGTTCGCACGAAGGAGAGTATTGGTTTCACGCTGATGATTGATATTCTGCGTGGTACGTTGTCGCCTGATGTGATGAGCAACAAATATAATGAGATTAAGACTTTTGGCGCGGGACGAGATATCTCAGCACGAGATTGGCACGATTATCTGTTGCAGATGTTACAGATGGGGTACTTTGAGATTGCCTATAACGAAAAACGCCATCTCCACATAACTCCATTGGGTCAGGAAGTGCTTTACGGTAAGCATGGTGTACAACTTGCTGTCATCAGTCGTGAGGAGCTTAGTGTGAAATCTCGCAGAAAGAAATTGAGCGAAGAGCGTAGGGCTGAATGGGCAGCCATCGGGCAAGGCCAATCTAACGACCTTTATAGTCGTCTGCGTGAGGTGCGACGACAACTGGCAATGGAGATTGGAAAGCCTGCCTTTATCATCATGTCCGACAAATCCCTGCAAGACCTTGTGTTGAAACGTCCCACGACATTAGAAGCGATGGCTGATGTGTATGGTTTTGGTGAGTATAAGGCAAAGGAATACGGCAAGCCTTTTATAGAGGCTATAAAGCAATATGGCGGTGAGAGTACGGATTTACCGTTTTCTGAAGCAGTACCATTTCCTGATGTACCAGCTACTCCGATTCCTTCAGAACCATCTTCCTATATGGAGCAGCAGAAACGACTTCATGCTAATGCATACGCACATTGGAATGAGGAGGAGGACAACAAACTCACTGAATACTACAAGCAAGGACTGAGTATTTCGGAGATTGCATCTCTAATGAACCGAAATACCGGAGGAATATTCTCACGCATTAAGAAACTTGGCCTAGAAGGGAATGCCGGGCAGATAGCCACCGCCAGCGCTTCAACTGTGAAGAATGAGAAACGCAACGAATATAAGCAGGAATTGGACAAACTTACTGAGATGAAAGCTGAGATTGACAGGAAAATTGAGGAACTTCGCAAAAAAATAGAGTAAGCCAAAATAGTCAATTGAAAAAAGTGCACTCCCAAAAAGGAGCGCACCTTTTTTCAATTATTACAGGCGATTACTTGAAAATCTTCTGGGCAAACATGGTCAGATAGATACGCCAGTTACGCCAGATGTGACCTCCTTCTGTTTCCACATACTCGTATTTGTAACCCTTGGAGTCCCAGTAGTTACGCAGGTCGACAGTACTTTGGTAGAGGAAATCCGTCTTACCCATGCCCATCCAATAAAGCTTCGGCTTGCTGCCGAAGAGGCGTGCTGACTGTTGGGCAAAATCAGGGCTGTTCTTCATCTGATCGGCAAACGACCCCCTCCGGTTTTGTCCAGTGCCCAAGCTCAGACCTGCGGAGAAGAGACCGTAATAGTCGAATGTTGTGGGATAGAGCAGACTGACATGGAAAGTATGTCCACCACCCATAGACAAGCCGCAGACAGCTCGTCCGGCACGACTCTTGACGGTACGATAGTTCTTGTCCACATAGTTCACGATATCCATGAAACTGGCGGGAATGGAAGCCACGGCAGGAGCAGTCGGCCCTGTACCGGAATTGCCGAAGCTGGGGGTGTACATGCCCCAAGACCACTCACCGGGAGCAGCCTGACAATTGGGATTACCATTTGGCATGACCACAATCATGGGCTTGGCCTTACCTGTGGCTATCAGGTTGTCAAGGATCTGTGCAGCACGTCCTAGCTCGCTCCAGGCATTCTCGTCACCACCGGCGCCATGAAGCAGGTAGAGCACGGGGTATTTCCCGCCCTTGTCATAGCCCGCCGGTGTATAGACGGTCATGCGGCGCTGCATCTTCAGCGTAGGACTATTGTACCACACCTTCGAGAGATTTCCATGGGGAACTTCGTTCACACGATATAAGTCGCCTTTGTCCCCCTTCTCGTTACTGACAATGAAAATGTTGGTAAACGAAACGATGTCACGGTTCACGTAGATATTGGCAGGGTCTTTCACACCCGTCATCCCATCGATGTTAAAGGTGTAGCTGTACATCTCAGGAGCCAGCTTCGGAGTGGTGTAGCTCCAGACGCCGTTCTTGCCCTCCTTCATCTGTGCCGCACCGCCTCCTTCCAGGAAGTCGCCTGCCACTTCCACCTTCACGGCCTTGGGAGCAAACAGATTGAACGTAACCGTACTATCCTCATTGATAACGGGTGACTGAACGCTGGCACTGCTGAAGAGCCTCTCCTGTGCCGAAGCACCGAGGCAAGCCATTGCCAGAGCCATCACAACTATGGTCTTTCTCATACTTACCTTGCTTACTTGTTTTCCGGCTCAATCATCTTCCAGATACCAGCAGCGCAAGCACCACCTACCAGTGGGCCAACAATGAAAATCCAGAGGTTGGTCAGGGCAGTACCACCTTCGAAGATGGCAGGAGCAATAGAACGGGCAGGATTGACCGAGGTTCCTGTGTAACGGATGCAAACGAGGTGGACAAGCACCAGTGAGAGACCGATGGCCAGACCGGCGAAGTTGTTGGTGGCACCGTTGGTCTTTGCCGTAGCGCCAAGCACCACCAGCACAAACACACAGGTGAAGATAATCTCGGCCAGGACACCGCCCAGAACACTTACATTGGCCTGCAGGTCATTGGCACCTGTTCCTTCCAGTCCGGGAACATTGGCCGTCAGAACTGCCAAGAGTGCAGAGCCGATGAATGCGCCAATGACCTGGAACAGCATGTACATACCACAGTCCTTGGCCGACATACGTCCACTGAGGAAACAGCCCAGAGTGATGGCGGGGTTGATGTGGCAACCCGAAATACCGCCTATGGTATAGGCCATTGCTACTACAGCCAGGCCGAATGCCAAGGCTGTCCCCACCACAGCGGGAATGTTATTCACAGGGTCACAGCCTAGGCTTACTGCTACGCCACAGCCCATCAACACGAGCACCATTGTGCCCACCATTTCTGCTAAATACCTCTTCATAATCGTTTAGTTTAAAGGTTTATTATAAAGTTTAAGAAATCTATTCTACGACTTCAGCATGGTTTTTCGGTGCAAATTTAATAAATATTTCTTAACGCGCCAAACTTTTAGGCATAAAAAAGGGTCAGCGCTCTGACCCCACCATTGTTAACCTTAAATCTAATACTATGAAAAACACGGTGCAAAGGTACGATTTTATTTAATAACCTTCAACTTTTTTGTATCTTTTTACCTCAAAAAGACCGATTTCTTGACATAAATCAAGTATTATGATACTTAAATGTCTGAAATCTTTCCTATACCCGTGCGTTTCAGCTCCCTGTCAGTGGGCTTGCCACCATACTGCAGTGAACCGACACCGCTCACCTCACCTTTGATCTTCTCAGAGGCGTAGCAGGTAATGCCACCTACTCCACTCACCTCGGCGTCCACGGACTTGGCTTTCAGGTTCTGGGCTTCTATACCGCCAACACCGCTGCATTCATAGTTGGCCTCATCGGCAGTACCCTCCAGTTCCATACCACCCACACCGCTACAATCGGCATCGAGCTTACGCAACTTCAAACCGGAAAGGTACATCTTTCCTACACCGGAATTGTCGACCTTCAGCTCGTCTGCTATCAGACGGTCAATCTCCACACTGGCCACACCGCTGTTCTCCAACTTATTAAGCGTAGGTGCATATATCGTGATGTCTACATTGGTGGCGTTGATATTCACTTTACGTTTGGCGAAGTCCACCTCCAGCTCGTCGCCCTCAATGCTGAACTTAAACAGTTCCACATAGTTGTCGGGACAGGAGAGTACCACCCGATAATCGTTCTCACTGCTCTGGATGAACTTCACATTAGCCACTACGTCAACATCTACCTGCGTAAAGGCTTTTTGCTTGTACTCTTTCTTCACGATGTTCTTAGAGGGTTCAATCTTCGGACCGTCAGAAACATTCAGGTCAATCTTGCAGGCCGTTGTCAGCACCAGCGGCAGGGCCATCAACAATAGGATCAGAGTCTTTTTCATCTTCTTTCTGTTTTTATGATTTATCGTTTTCTGACTGTTTGACGTACAGCAGTGGATAAAAGTTGCAGAAGAAGATGAAATTTTCGGTTTTTTGCTTTCAGTTTTAGAGCTTGATACCGTTTTTCTGTACTGCCTGACGCATTTCCTTGAGAAGGTCTGAGGCAAAGATAAAGTCGGTGAGCCGCTGGTTGGTACTGCCCATGATATCGGCGCTGACACCCTGCCACTCTTTCTGACCCTCATAGATGAAGATGATGTTCTCGCCAATACCCATGACGGAATTCATGTCGTGGGTATTGATGATGGTGGTCATGTTGAACTCCTGGGTAATCGAATGGAGCAGATCGTCGATGACGAGCGAGGTCTTCGGGTCAAGACCGCTGTTGGGTTCGTCGCAGAACAGGTACTTGGGATTAAGGGCAATGGCACGGGCAATGGCCACACGCTTCTGCATACCACCAGAAATCTCGCCCGGATACTTCTGTTCGGCATCCACAAGGTTCACACGGTCCAGACAGTACATGGCTCGCTGCTGGCGCTCGCGCAGGTTCATCGACGAGAACATGTCAAGGGGGAACATCACGTTCTCCAGCACCGTAAGCGAATCGAAGAGGGCTGCAGACTGGAAAATCATGCCCATCTCGCGGCGCATGTGGACCTTCTCGTTCTTGGACATTGCCACGAAATCGCGACCGTCGTAAAGCACCTGGCCAGAGGTAGGTTCCAGCAGACCAACGAGGTTCTTCATCAGCACGGTCTTTCCGCTTCCGCTCTGACCGATAATGAGATTGGTCTTACCGTCCTCAAACGTGGTGCTGATACCCCTCAGCACTTCTTTGTCCTCGAATCGCTTGCATAGGTCTTTGACTTCTATCATCGCCTTATATTTATCTATATTATTGCTGCTTATGGTGCTTTTTACTCACGAAAGCAGCTGTGTCAGGAACACATCAGAGAAAAGAATGAGCACGCTGGAGGTGACTACCGCATCGGTAGAAGCCTTGCCCACATTCACAGAACCGCCCTCAACCGTATAGCCGCAGAAAGCAGGTACACTGGAAATGATGAAGGCAAAGAACTGGCTCTTGATGATACTCATCCACATGAACCAGGGAACGAAATCGTGCTGCAGACCCACCGTCAGGTCGTCTGGTGGCATGATATGGCCGATGTACGAGGTAGCATAGGCTCCCATGATGCCCATGCCCGATGAAAAGATAACCAACAGAGGCATGATGGTCAGCATACCCATGATCTTGGGCAGGATGAGGTAGCAGGCAGAGTTGACTCCCATGATCTCCAAAGCATCAATCTGTTGTGTCACTCGCATGGTGCCTAGCTCCGAGGCAATGTTCGAGCCCACCTTACCCGCCAGGATCAAACACATGATGCTGGACGAGAACTCCAGAAGCATGATCTCACGGGTGGTATAGCCTGCCACCCAGCGAGGCATCCAAGGCGACTCGATATTAAGCTTCATCTGGATGCAGATGACTGCGCCGATGAAGAAGGAGATGAGCAGCACGATGCCGATAGAGTTGACGCCTAACTGCGCCATCTCCTTGACGTACTGTTTCCAGAACATACGCATCCGCTCAGGCACGCTGAACGTGCGGCCCATGAGTATGAGGTATCGGCCGAAAATGGTCAGCCATTTGTGTAGAAGCATCTTAATTATCTCTAATTCGACTGCAAAGGTAATAAAAAAAGGTAAAAGTGTATCGTGAATTTTGAAAAAATTGCTGCCACCAACAAAAAATGTCAATCATCAATTGTCAATTATCAATTAAAATAATTAACTTTGCACCCAATTATGGATGAGCAGCAGACAATAGAACAAAAGAAGACGGTGCTTCGGGCAGAAGGGCTGGTGAAGCGCTACGGCCGCCGCACAGTGGTCAACGACGTGAGCTTTTACGTGGAACAGGGCGAGATTGTGGGACTGTTAGGACCCAACGGTGCTGGCAAGACCACTTCGTTCTACATGACCACTGGCTTGGTGGTACCCAACGGAGGAAAGGTGTTCCTGGACGATGTCGAGGTAACCGACTATCCTGTCTACAAGCATGCCCGTGCAGGCATCGGATATCTGGCGCAGGAGGCCTCCGTGTTCCGCAAGATGAGCGTGGAAGACAACATCTTGAGTGTCCTGGAAATGCGAGGGCTGCCACGTGAGTACCAGCTGGAGAAACTGGAGGAGCTGATAAAAGAGTTCCGTCTGGGGAAAGTCAGGAAGAACAAGGGCGACCAGCTTTCCGGTGGCGAACGACGACGCTGCGAGATAGCACGCTGCCTGGCCAACGAACCGAAGTTCATCATGCTCGACGAGCCGTTTGCGGGTGTCGACCCCATTGCCGTTGAGGATATTCAGTTCATTGTCTGGAAACTGAAGGACCGCAACATCGGCATTCTCATCACCGACCATAATGTGGAGGATACGCTCTGTATCACCGACCGCGCCTACCTGCTGTTTGAGGGGCGTATCCTGTTCCATGGCACTCCTGAGGAACTGGCAGCCAATCAGGTGGTACGCAAGAACTATCTGACAGAGTCGTTTGTGCTGCGCCAGAAGGACTTCTCGGCAATGGAGGCCGAGCGTGCTGCTGCCGACAACGAGTCCTGACTCATCGCTATTGCCCTCCCAGGCGGGAGAAATATTCGGCAATATCGTCCCATGTCTTGAAGGTATCTGTACCAAACTGGATGAGGGTAGCCATACCGTTACTCTTCATCGTGTCAATCAGGTAGTCACCATAGAGCAGGCTCTTCTGGTTGGTGAAGATGGTATGGCCGAAAGCAGGTACATTAATATATTCATAGAGCCACGACAGCGTCGCTGCGTAAAACGAAGGATCGGCTGGAGCGGGTGCCACGAAATACAGCTGATAGATCTCCAGGAGGGTACGGACCGTCTTCTGTGCCGAGCTGCGCGGCTTCTGGAACTGATCTGCCAGTGCATCAATATCAATGTAGACGATGGGACGTTCACGCTGCTCCTGCCTGTCGTCAATCCATCGGATGACAGGCACCACAGCATGCATGAACGAACGGTCGTTCATACGGTGCTCGCCATGAAAGCGGATAGCGGTGGCATAGTGCTCACGGAAAAGGTCGTAGGTATGCACCAGAGGGTCCTCGTCGCCAAACAGTCCCCACACCCTGCCCTGCTCCCCAGCATCGGCTGCATGGGCAAAGTTCTGAGCAGTGAGGTTACGGTACTCCTTGACCAGGGGCTTGTCCACATAGAATTCCTGGACACCGTCCTGACGGGGACTGAAGAACTGTTGCTTACCCGTCAGCCCGTGTTCGCCCATTGTATCAGCTATCTGGAAAGCCGGATTGATGAGGATGCGGTCATACCCTTCAAGCAGCTCGGCGAACATCCCACCCATCGACGTGCCGATAATCAGGTCGGGATGCTCTTCACTACACAGATGGTGCAACAGGTCAAGCGCCTCCTGCGGATGGACAGGCAGGTCTGGAGCTATGACCCTGGCATTGGGCAGCACCTGACGTATACGGGTGACCGTACCCGACTGGCCACTGGAGCCGAACCCATGGACATACATCACTGTCTTTCCCCTGAACAGGTCGGGAAACTGTTTGATATATTGATTAGTCTGTTCCATATTGCAATTCTGTCACTGGTTATTTCATTCGCCACTTCCCGTTGTGTTCCACCATAGGCACAACGATTTCCTCGGAGGTGTCATCGCCAAACTTCAACAGAAGGAACACACTGACATAGTCGGTCAGGGTGTCGCGACGGGCACTGCTGACACTGATGTCCGTTATCCCCTGATGCAGTTTCTGTTGCTGAGCCAGGAACTGGCGACAGGAGGTGAGCAGCTGTTCACGGTATAGCTCCGGCAGCGAATCACTGCCTGCCTTGCCCTCAAGGAACTGTTCACAGGCTCCATCAGCCAAATGCCGATAGTAACCCCTCGCAGCCAAAGAGGCAGCCTCCTCCGGAGTAACCCCCTGACCACAACAGACCAGGGCAAAGACCAAAGACAGTATAACGAACACACGGAATGGCATAGCTCAATCCTCAACCTTCATCTATTTACTTTGCTCTGATAAACACATGTATGGGAGAACCGGTCAGTGTCCAGTTCTCGCGGATCTTGTTTTCCAGGAAACGCTTGTAAGGCTCCTTCACATACTGAGGCAGGTTGGCATAAAACACAAAGGTGGGAATCTGAGTGTCGGGCACCTGGCTCACATATTTTATCTTGATATACTTCCCTTTGACCGAGGGGGGTGGATAGGCCTCGATAAGCGGCAGCATCACCTCGTTGAGTTTCGTGGTGCCGATGCGTGCCTTGCGGTGCAGATACACCTCCTTGGCTGTCTCCAGCACCTTGAAGATACGCTGCTTCGTCAGGGCCGAGGCAAAGATGATGGGAAAATCGGTAAACGGAGCCATACGCGCACGGATGGCCTGTTCAAAAGTGGAAATCACCACCTGGGACTTGTCCTCCACCAGGTCCCACTTGTTCACCACCACCACCAGGCTTTTGTTGTTCTTCTGTATGAGCTGGAAGATGTTCATGTCCTGCGACTCAATGCCTCGGGTGGCGTCGATCATCAGGATGCACACATCGCTGTTCTCTATGGCACGGATGGAGCGCATCACACTGTAGAACTCCAAGTCCTCCGTCACCTTGTTCTTGCGGCGTATACCGGCAGTATCAACGAGGTAGAAGTCGAATCCGAACTTGTCGTAGCGGGTGTATATGCTGTCACGTGTCGTACCAGCAATGTCGGTAACGATGTGACGCTCTTCGCCAATAAACGCATTGATCAGGCTTGACTTGCCTGCATTAGGACGACCCACCACGGCAAAGCGGGGTATACCCTCTTCCAGGTCATCGCCGCTCTTCTCGGGCAGCATCTCCAGGATCTTGTCAAGCAAGTCACCCGTTCCGCTGCCAGTAGCAGCACTGATGCAGAAGGGGTCGCCAAGACCTAACTTATAGAACTCGTACTGGCTGTACAGGTCTTTTCCGTCATCGGCCTTATTGGCCACTAACAGCGTAGGCAGCTTCGCACGGCGCAGTATCTGGGCCACGTCCATGTCCCAGTCAGTCACACCGTTCTTGATGTCGCAGAGGAACAGCACCAAGTCGGCCTCCTCCGTAGCAATGATTACTTGCTTACGGATCTCCTCTTCGAAGATGTCGTCACTGTTGACCACCCAGCCACCCGTATCAACCACGGAGAACTCTCGGCCGCACCAATCGCACTTGCCGTACTGGCGGTCACGCGTAGTGCCCGCCTCATCGCTGACAATGGCCTGGCGGCTCTTCGTCAGACGGTTAAACAGTGTGGATTTTCCTACATTAGGACGACCCACAATTGCTACTAGATTTCCCATATATCATCGAATTTGTCGGCAAAGATACGAATATTTTCACACATTTCCTAACATTTCTTTCTTTTTTGGTAAAATATGAAAGATTTTTTTCGTAGCTTTGCACTCGTTTTCCAAAAGCATAAAACCAAGTATCGAGAAGAATGGCAAAAGAAGAGAGAAACGAGCGTTTAGCAAAAACAATTATCAAGAACCTGCAGCGCAGGCATATTGAAGGATTCTACTGCCCTACAGCAGAAATGGCAGTCAAGAAGGTTTCCGAACTCATTGCCGATGGAAGCAGTGTGACATGGGGAGGCACAATGACCGTCCGCGACCTGGGCATTCCCGATTTCCTCAGAAGTCGTGGAACGCTGGAAGTGATTGACCGTGACCTGGTGGAGACACCCGAGGAGAAACAAGCTGTGTACCTCAGGGCATTCTCGGCTGACGTTTACCTCACCAGCGCCAATGCCATCTCTGAAGATGGTGTCATCGTGAACATCGATGGCAACGGGAACCGTGTGGCTGCCATCACCTGGGGACCCAAAAAGGTGATATTCGTCATCGGACTGAACAAAGTAGCACAGACTGTCGAAGCAGCACTCTCACGCGCCAGAGCAACAGCCTCGCCCATCAATGCAGCACGATTCGACATCAAGACCCCTTGCCAGAACGACGGTGTCTGCCATAACTGCAACTCACCGGAGAGCATCTGCAACTATATCCACTTCCTCAGAAACTCTCCCAAGGGACGTCACACGGTAGTTCTGATAGGAGAGGATTATGGATATTAACATTGTCTCATGAGAAAGAATGTTTTCCTGTGCATTGCCTTGACAGCGGTGTGCTGCATCACCTCGGCCCAGCAAAAGACCGTTGGTCAGATCAGCATCACCACTGACATCATGCCCAATGCCCAGCAGAAGGTAACGGCTCACATGCAGACTGAGGGATACGACGGTGACATCGGCATCAAGTTGCGTGGCAACAGTTCCCTGAGTTTCAACCAGAAGAAATACACCATCGAACTGCGCGACGGACAAGGCAAAGAGGTGGAGGCACCGTTGTTCGGCATGCCCGCCCACAGTGACTGGGTGCTGCTGGCACCCTACAGCGACGTTTCTGCCATCCGTGACCCCCTGGCGTTCCACCTGTGGCGCGGCATGGGGCACTGGGGCCCCCGCACCGAGATGGTAGAGCTGACGTTCAACGGCGACTATCGAGGCATATACATCCTGTCCGAGGCCATCAAGCGAGGCAAGGAACGCGTAGACATCGCAAAGCTGAAGAAGAGCGACGTTGAAGGACGCGACCTGACAGGAGGCTACCTGCTGCGCATCGACACCTACAACGAGGATGATGCAACCTTTACTTCAAAAGTGCCTGGTATCGGCGAGGGTAACATGACGAGCCAGGTCATCTGGTCGTGCATCTATCCGAAAAAGAAGAATCTGCAACCAGAACAGTTCGACTACATCCGTAATTACGTGGATACAGTGGAACAGGTCATCCAGTCTGACTATTTCGACGATCCGGAACAAGGCTATGCGCATTACATCGATGTGTCCTCGTTTGTGGATTACTTCATCCACACAGAACTGAGTCTCAATGCCGATGGCTATAAACGCAGCGCCTACTTCTATAAAGAGAAACAGCAGGCCGACGGTACTGGAGGCAAACTGGTGGCAGGCCCCGTGTGGGACTACAACCTTGCCTATGGCAACGCCAACTTCGCCAATGCCAACAACATTGAGGCATGGTGCTTCGAGGGAGCAAGCAACAGCCCCACGCCCGCCATGTGGCAGCGACTGCTGCAGGACCCCGCTTTCCGCAAAGCGGTGAAGGTGCGCTACCAGGCCCTGCGCAAGGACATACTGAGCAACCAGGCCATCAACGCCTATATCGACCACCTAGCCAAACTGTTGGCACCCTGCACAGCCCGTCATTTCGAGAAATACCCTGAACTGCTCGCAGGCAATTCCGGTGGCGGGTTCAATCCTGTGAGTATGTTTGCAGCCTACCGAGTCAGTTCTTACGAAGAGGAAATCCAAATACTGAAAGCATGGCTCGCCGACCGGCTGGACTTCCTTGACCGTAGCATCGAACGGTTCGACAAGGACTGGGAACCGCGCATTCAGGAACTGAAGGAAATCAAGATGCCACAGTTCAACGGAGGCTTCCCGTTCCCCTTTCCCCAGCCCTTTCCCCAACCCTTCCCTCACCCCTTCCCGTTCCCCTTTCCTCAATGAGATCTGATGAAGAATCACTATTATCTTATCATATTAAAAACATGTGGACTAAACCCTGGTCATTCCAAGAAGGCTTCCTGACAGGAGGATGTCTTATCGTTGTCGGTCTTGCACTCCAGCTGAGCATCGGCCCTGTAGTGTGGGATACCTTCAAGTGGCCCGTCAACGGCTTTGTGGCTGCAGGATTCCTGGCGCTGATTGCAGCCATCTTTCTTTCCAGGAAAAAGGTCTATGCCTTCCGTTTCATTGGCACACATCAGGCTGCCCTGCCAGCCATCGTCTATGCCATAGTGCTCACCATCATCATGGGACTGACACGGCAGGACTCCAACGAGACCTGGCTGAACAACATGCTGACATTCTGGCCCTTCGTGCTGATCTATGTCTACATTGCCCTGATTCTTGGAGTCATCATCCTGAACCGCTTGAGCAGGATGGTCCCTACCCCACCCTCAGCCCAGGCTTCGTCAGCAGGCTACCGACGGACCGCGACACTCTTCAAAGACCTCTCCTTCCTGCTGAACCATCTGGGTCTCTTTCTCGCCATGACTACGGCCACACTGGGCAATGCTGACATGCAGCGAGTCAGGATGATAACAGCCTTAGGACAACCGGAATGGCGTGCGTTGGAAGCGAATGGCACCGTCAAAGAGATGCCCATAGCCATCGAACTGAAGAAGTTCATCATGGAGACCTACGACGACGGATCGCCCAAGCGCTTTGCCTCAGAGATCCAGATCAAGACGAAGACGAGGAAGAACCTCGTGGCCACCGTCGATGTCAACAAGCCCGTCGAGGTGGACGGATGGAAGATCTATCAGTACGGCTACGACACACAGATGGGAGCCCAGAGCCAGATATCCATTCTTGAACTGGTGAGCGACCCCTGGCTGCCTCTGGTCTATACGGGCATCTATATGATGCTGGCAGGAGCTGCTTGCATGTTCCTTTCCGGTGGCAGGAGAAAAAACGTCCCCCCAAGCCTTTCCCAACCTCAAAACGCAAAACAGACACCATCATGACCTGGGAGCAATTCATTTATTTCGCAATAGCAGCAACACTGCTTTGGGCAGTGGGAGCCTACGGAGCCTGGCGCAACAAGACCGTCATGGCTTATACTGCCACCATCCTTGGACTGCTGACATTCTTCTGTTTCATCCTCGCCATGTGGATCTCATTAGAGCGTCCGCCACTGCGCACCATGGGCGAGACCCGGCTGTGGTATTCCTTCTTCCTGCCGTTGGCGGGCCTTACAGTCTACTCACGCTGGAAATACAAGTGGATTCTGACGTTCTCCACCATCCTCGCCCTGGTGTTCATCTGCGTCAATCTGTTCAAGCCCGAGATACACGACAAGACGCTCATGCCTGCTCTCCAGAGTCCCTGGTTTGCACCCCATGTCATTGTCTATATGTTCGCCTACGCCGTGCTTGGTGCCGCTACGCTCATGGCCGTCTACCTGCTTTTCATCAAGAAGAGCCCCGCCTCCGCTGAAGAGTTCGACATCACCGACAACCTCGTCTACGTAGGCCTCGCTTTCATGACCTTTGGCATGCTTTTCGGAGCCCTGTGGGCCAAGGAGGCATGGGGACACTACTGGTCGTGGGACCCCAAGGAGACGTGGGCAGCCATCACCTGGCTCTCCTACCTGGTCTATATCCATTACCGCCAGCTGCCTCACCATCATAAACGTCTGGCCCTATGGACACTCATCGCCTCCTTCGTTCTCCTGCAGATGTGTTGGTGGGGCATCAATTACCTGCCTTCTGCACAAGGCACCAGTGTCCACACCTATAGCAACAATTCATAAAAAACATAATGACATGAAAAAGACAACAAAACTGATCTTCACCATGTTAGCGATAAGCTGCATGGGAGCACATGCACAGGAAACTGCAGAAATGGTTTATCCACAGGCAGAATGGTCGAAGGCAGGTAACATTCTGATGCATACACCTGGGCAGGAACTGTTTAATGGCGTCATTCATCCGTCAGCAGGACTGTTTGAGAATTACTTTGATGTGGATATAGCCGCTGAGGAGCATCGGGGCTATATCAGTATGCTGGAAGCAAACGGCATACGTGTGCACAAGGTACTCGACATCTTGAGAGAGGTGGGCTTGGACAGCCTGAGGCAGCTTGCAACAAATGTACTGAAATACGATATCAGCAGCATGCCCGACGAAGATGCCGAAAAAACGGAGAACTATCGTCAGGAAGTGCTCAATAAAATGAGCCGGAACGACCTTATCCGCTGTATACTACTGCAACCCACAGTGAAGCTTTCGAAGACAGACAACAATACAGGCTATGAGGCACAGTATATCCAGAACCCGCTGATGAACCTCTATTTCACCCGTGACCAGAGCATCACGACACCACGGGGACACATCATCTGCAACATGAACAGCAATCAGCGAGCTCCTGAGACGGAAATCATCAATCTCTGCTACGAGCATCTGGGGCTGAAGCCCATCATGCGCATCACAGGCGAAGGCCGGTTGGAGGGTGGTGACTACATTCCTGCAGGCAACATATCGCTCATAGGCTGTGGCATGCGAACCAACGACGAGGGCATACGACAGATGATGGAAGCCGATGCCTTCGGCCATGATACCATCGTGGTGGTGCGTGACCATAAGCTGTGGCAGATGCAGATGCACCTGGATACCCATTTCAACATCATCGACAAGGATCTCTGCACGATGGTGAGCAGCCGGCTGAATGCACAGCCTGGCACTCCGGAATACAACACCTGCGACATCTGGGCACGAACACCTGGCACCAAGGAATACAAGCTTTGGAAGCAGGATCAGCCTTTTGTGGAGTACATACGCGGACGGGGTTTCCAGATTATCCCAATCGACATAAACGACGAGATGCACTATGCCAACAACTTCCTCACCATCGCCCCACGCCACATCATGGCAGTAGGCGGACAGTCGGAAGAGCTGCAGCAGCGGTTGCGTGAAGCAGGGGTAAACGTGGAATGGATTCCATTGGAAAGCCTTATTGACGGCTATGGCGCTGCCCATTGCATGACACAGGTGTTGCAACGCGAAGCCTTTCATCCTGGTGTGGATCCTGCTGATGTACGAAGTGTAAACGCCTTGACTGGCGAATCACAATCGTCCTATCTCCTGAATGGGACGATGGCCAATGAAAACGACCGCGGCGTCATCATACAGAACGGCAAAAAGGTCATAAGAAAATAACGCCCCAAAAACCGTGAGTTAACTCGATTCATCGTTTGAGTTAACTCGATCGATGATTTGAGTTAACTCAATGAATTGATCGGGTTAACTCGCGTTCTATGGGGAGCAGTGACTTTTGCCCGATCCAACCGTACACTTTTTCTTTACATAAATAATGATTAAACCGAATCGGTCATTAGCGTTATGATGAAAGCAGCCTTCATTTTGGAACAGATGTGCTGCAGCTTTGAGTGCGCAATGGGGTTCCATTGTAATCGAAAAGCGGCGGGGCAGATGACAAAAAGGTAGCTTGTTAGCGCCTAACAGCCTAATGACCGATTGGGGTTTAACTAAAGTTTCCCATCCCTTATTTCTGCCTTGGCCATAAGACGCTGAAGGCGTCAGTGGGACAGATGTCTCTGAGTCATACTGATTCGATAGACACGAGCGAAAAAACGTGCTGGCCTTGTTGACACCCTTCAATGCCGGACACGCAGTGCCGGGGCTTGCTCGTTCAGCAAGCCTGGATGCCCCTCGATGGGACATAAGACAATAGCCAACATCAACTTATCTCTTTTCCAAAAGGTGAAAGGGCGAGCTTAGCCAGCCGGAAGTGCATCTGGCCGAACGGAATGCCTATAATCGTAATGTAGAAAATGAGCCCGTAAAAGATGTGGGTGAGCCATATCCAAATGCCACCGACAATAAACCACAGCACATTCATGAAGATACTCAGACAGCCAGGCTGCGACTCCTTCCACTTCACCTTTGTGCCGAACGGCCAAATGGCCAGCATACCCAGCTTCAGGCTCTGCAAACCGAAGGGAATACCGATGATGGTGATCATCAGTACCAGTCCAGCGATGAAATACTCCAAGGCTATGTGCAGTCCTCCAAATACAACCCAGATGATGTTTCCTAATGTTTTCATTTGCCTGTCTACTTTTAAACGTTTCTGTATGTTAGACGTAAAGACGATGCGAAAAGTTGCAATTGGGCTCAGGTTGACAAGAAATAATCCCAAATCGGTCATTAGCGTTATGATGAAAACAGCCTTCATTTTGTCCGCTTGGCTTGCCAAGAACTGGGGTCGTGCACCCTCGGTTCAGTGACCGCCGCAAGTGCACCCTGAAGGGGCAGCAGCTCAAAGCCCAAGGGCGCTACCCTGGGCTGTAAGCAGTTGGCCGGTGATTAAAGTCATCTGATTTCGTTGATGGCAACTTGCAAGCGTTCGAAGAACACTCCGATATGGTAGCCGTCAACAAAACGATGGTTAGCCGTGAAGGTGACGTTAATCATCCATCTCCCGTCACGCTCCACATATTTGCCCCAATTGACTCTGGGTATGGCATCATCAGGATTCTCCATTCCTGGATTAATGATTGCTGTGGCATCGAGGTTTGGCGTACATGAGCAATAGACCACATTGGGAATGTCGCCCATTCCTCCAAAGAGGGTCGTTTGGCTGGCTATGGCCTTTGAAGTGGTTTCGACGTACTGTCGTAATGTGCCTTCAAAAGGAGCCGTATGGAATCGGAACACCTCCTCTTCAGGGCGTTTGTGCGTGAAATTGGTGTGAATCGTGTCGAAGCTCACCACCTGCCCGTCAATGATTCGAAGTCGGAAGTTGTCGATGCCGTTGAGCACCTCTGTCGTCAGGTAAATGAGCGAGAGATAGAACGATAAACCTTCACGGCGTTTGTACTCCAGCAGCCGTGTCACGTCAATATATGCCGCTACTGCAAAGTGTGGTAGCTTCAGCCGTGAAAAGTGTTCATACAGGTCACGTCTGTCCCAGTTGTTGATGTCTATTGGATGATACATGTTTTCTGTCACATAATGATCGTACAGGCATGTCTTCAGTTTCGACATACGCTTCAATTTTGTGGCAAAGATACGAACAAGTGAGCAGAAAACCAAATATAACTGGATTTTTCTTACAGTCTATTTCTCCGTATTTCGGAATGAGGCAGCCCACGACCTTTCTCGGATTGTCCTGCCTGCATGAACAATGTCCTTTCCTTGTCCAAGTCCACTTCCGTCCCAAGACCATACTCATAACAGAATGCCATCATCACCTGCGCCCTATACAGTCCCTGTTCAGCAGAGGCCACCAACTTGAGTCGTGCGAAATGCAGGTTTTCACTTTCAGACGGTTAAAAATGTATTAAATTACACCTTTTATATACAAATAAGAAATATTATTTGTAATTTTGCCATCAAGTATCAGCTAATCGTCGTGACACGACACTGCTACGGCAGGATATAATGACAAGTGTGCTGCCTAAAACTATCGTATAGATTATGAACCAAAGTCAATACAACCTACTGTTCTCGTTCATCTGGAACATTGCTACAGATGTGCTTGTATATGCTATTGAGTTCATAGAATTAGAAGAAAAGAAAAATAATTCTATTGACATGTTTACTTCTATATTGATTTTGCTAATCGCTATCGGATTATTATTTCTTGTATCAGAAATAGGCCTTATAGGTATTATCATCATAATAGGTTTTATTGGGGCTATACCAAAATTATCTTTAACAGGTAAATTATAATAAAAGAAGGAATATGGCAAAGAAAACCAAAGTTGTCAAAGAGAAATCTATAGAAGACCGAATATGGGACAGCGCGAACAAGCTTCGTGGTAATCTCACTGCATCTGAATATCAGAATGTGGTGCTGGGTCTCGTATTCCTTAAATATATCAGCGATTGTTTCGAGAAGCGTTACAAAGAACTTGTAGAGGAAGGCGACGGTTTTGAGGAAGATCGCGACGAATATACAGCAGAACATGTGTTCTGGGTGCCACAGGATGCTCGTTGGAATGTCATAGCCTGCAAGGCGCATAGCCCTGAGATTGGACAAGTGATAGACCATGCCCTTGAAGAGATTGGGCGTGAGAATCCCCGCCTGAAGAAGGTGATGCCCAACAACTACTCTCGTCCTGAGATTGACAAGATTCGCTTGGGTGAGGTGGTGGAGATCTTCGACAACATGGATATGCATGCACAAGGCGAAGGCATCGACCTTTTCGGACGAGTGTATGAATATTGCCTGCAGAACTTTGCGGCAGAAACCCAGTCGTCAGGTGGTGAATTTTACACACCTTCCTGCACTAACCAGTTGTTCTACAACGTGTCTATCCCTGTCTGCGTCTGGTTCTTCAATCGTAAGAAAAAGAATCCGGGTAAGGTGCTCTTCATCGATGCCAGAGAGATGGGCATGATGGTGGATCGCACCCATCGTGAACTCAGCGACGACTTTGTACGTTACGATACTGTTAAGAAAGAAGACAAGCCTTGGACCAGTCTCCCTGCTGAGGAGTGCGATGTGCAGCGCATTGCAGCCACTTTCCGAGCCTACGAAAACGGAACCCTCGAAGATGTCAAAGGCTTCTGCAAGGTGGCAACTATCGAGGAAATAGGCAAACAGGACTGGGTGCTCACTCCAGGCCGCTATGTCGGTATTGCTGACGAGGAAGAAGATGCAGAGCCTTTCGAGGAGAAGATGGCCCGACTGACCGCTGAACTCGGCGACCTCTTTGCAGAGAGTCATCGACTGGAGGCTGGCATCCGTGAGAAACTCGCTGGGATTGGATTCAACGTGAAGTAGAAGATATGGAAGAGAACAAAATCATACTATATAAGGATGAAGAAGGCAGGGTGAACGTGAATGTGCGCTTTGCCGATGAGGATGTGTGGCTGACACGCGAGCATCTTGCGGAGATTTATGCTACTACTCCTCAGAACATTAGTCTTCATGTTGGAAACATCTACCAAGACCAAGAACTGAGTGAAGAGGGAACTCGAAAGAAATTCTTTCTAGTTCGCCAAGAGGGCAAGCGGCAGGTTAAAAGGGAGATTGACCACTACAACCTCGACATGATTATTGCTCTCGGCTATCGTGTGCAGTCGCCCATAGCCGTTCGCTTCCGTCGCTGGGCTACACAGCGCCTACATGAGTATATCCAAAAAGGCTTCACGATGGATGACGAGCGACTGAAGCAAGGCGGAAACCGATACTTCAAGGAATTACTGCAACGCATACGCGACATCCGTAGCAGTGAGCGCAATTTCTATCAGCAAGTGACTGATATCTATGCCACATCGACCGACTACGACCCTCGTGCCAAGATGACCAAGCTCTTCTTTGCCACTGTACAGAACAAGATGCACTATGCCGTTCACGAGCATACAGCAGCAGAACTGATTTATGAGCGCGTGGATAATGAGAAGCCTTTTGTGGGAATGACGAACTTCAAAGGCAACTATGTGACACGCGATGATGTGAAGATAGCCAAGAACTACCTCACTGAACTGGAGTTGCAACGTCTGAACCTGCTCACCTCGCAGTTCCTCGACTATGCAGAGTTTCAGGCTTTGGAGCAGAATCCCATGACAATGGCAGACTGGATAGCAGCCCTCGATGACCAGATATTGCGCTTACGCAGGAATATCCTCGAAGGTGCTGGCACTGTTTCGCATCAGGAAGCCATTGAGAAGGCGGAGCGAGAGTTTGAAATCTACCGTGAACGTGAGATGCGACTATTGGAGAGCGATTTCGACAAGGTTGTCAAACGCCTCAAGAATCTGCAGAAAGGTGACGACGATGAAAAGGAGGAGGGTGTATGAGTGAGTGGAAAGAATTAAGATTCAACGTGAAATAAAGGCTGATTATGTATATACCACCATTTACAGTTAGTGCTGAGGCCATCAACCTGATAGCTGAGATTTCAGCTCAGATAGAGCGCTATGCTATCCGTTTGGAACAGGAAGACGGCCTGCGGTTGCGAAAAGCCAATCGTATTAAGACCATCCATTCGTCGCTCGCTATAGAAGGTAACACATTGAGCGAGGACGAAGTGCGTGACATCATTGACGGAAAGAACGTGGTAGCCCATCAGAGTGCGCCATTGCAGAAACAAGTTCCTAATAAAGTTCCTAATAAAGTTCCTAATAAACTCAAGAAAGAATTTCCGGATATATCCGATGCTACATGGGATGTATATAGGATATTGAAATCCAGTCATTCGGCATCATCAGAAGAAATCGGTGCAGCATTAGGCATTAGCAGTCGTATGGTTCGCAAGCATATTGCCTCTCTGCGTGAGGCTGGTATCATTGTCCGTATAGGCAGCAACAAAACAGGTCATTGGGAAGTTATCAGAAAGGAGGTAGGAGTATGAGTGAGTGAAGAGAGTATAGACTTGGAGATGTTTATGAAGAGAGTCATTCCCTGGAGGCAGGCATCCGTGAGAAACTCGCAGGGATCGGATTCAACGTGAAGTAAGGTTATGGAAGAGAACAAAATTGTAATATATAAGGATAAAAATAATTCTATTCAGCTTGAGGTAAAGTTGGATGGAGATATGGTATGGCCATCAAGAAACTGCATCAGATAGAGGGGGCCTCACTCTATGAGTGTAACTTCAAGTTTACGCAGATGCTGTAGTATGGCATTGAGATGCAATATACTGCCCCTGTTCAGCAGAGGCCACCAACTTGAGTCGTGCGAAATGCAGATTTTCGCCTTCAGACGGTTAAAAATGTATTAAATTACACCTTATTATAATTGTAGAACAAAAATTATTTGTACCTTTGCATTTGCATTGCAGTTGCCGCCGATGTTATAGTGACGAGAAGACGGCTGGCTGAATGGTCAAAGCTGTGGTGCAAGAACTTATTGGCAAGTAGACTAGTATCTACTATCTGAAGGGGTTTCAACTACAAAAGTCCTGGAAAAACTTTATTGAAACGGATCCTGGAGGAAGTTAGGTACGCCGTAATAGGCGTACCCTTTCTCTGTATTTCGTTTCAAGCCTCATTTCCAGGACAGGTGTAGTTCGAAAATACCATAAGAGAAGGGTACGTTCTTTTTTGCCTATTACGGAACTTAGAACAATGAGCAATAGTAAGGTTAAGAAATATACGTTTTCCGGGCATGAATCGTTTCCTTGCAAGTCGCTTTGGCTAAAGAAGGGATATGATTTTGTGGTGGCAGGAAATGACTTCAACAGTCCTGAAGCTGTGATTGGACTGGGAGTGGGTAAGAATATGGTTGCCTCCATCCGTTTCTGGCTGAGAGTTTTTGGTGTCACGAAGAATGACGAACAAACTGAGTTGGCAGATTATCTATTCAACGACCAAAACGGGAAGGACAAATATCTCGAAGATATTGCAACCTTATGGCTGCTCCATTTCAATCTTGTATTCTCAGAGGAAGCGACACTTTACAATATGTTCTTCTGTGGCGTTCAGCGAGAGCGTACACACTTTGAACGAGAGCAGGTGCTGACATTCGTGAAAATGAGAATGGTGGAAGCTAATAAGATGACACTGTTCAATGCCAACACAGTAAAGAAGGATATTGGTGTACTCTTACAGAACTACACATTGCCTCGAAAAGCCCAATCTAACGAAGACTTCTCATCATTACTGATAGATCTTGACTTGATTCGCCAAAGTTCAGAAGGAAAGGGCTACTACTTCAATGTTGATGGCAAACGCAAGGTGACGAAGGAGATTTTCCTTTATGGACTGCTGAAGTTGAAAGAGCAGGAAGGTGATAACACTATTCCTTTCAGCACCATTCAGGAAAGAGTTGGCTTGGCGTTCTGTATGCAGGACTTCGAGACGATTGAAATGCTGAAGCAGCTGGCCAGCGATTACAGTCAGTATTTCGCCTATAATGATGTGGCAGGAATTAAACAGATTCAGTTCACCAAAGACTTGAATGACAAACAGGTTTTAGACGATTATTATGGCAAAGACATTTGAACACAGTTCGAACTCATACGCGACTCGGCAGATTTCAAACAAATATGGGTCTGCTCTCGCTGCTCCTTCGTTTAGTTTATCTGCAAATATAGAAAACGGATTTGCCGAAGGGATGCAATACCTGGTAACGCCAAATGCCAAGAATGCTATTCACAACATTGTGAACGATTTCCGTACTGGCATTCACTCTTTTACTATCATTGGTTCATACGGCACAGGAAAGTCTAGTTTTCTGCTAGCTTTGGAAGCAGACTTGAAAAAGGCAGGAAAGCAAAAGTATCTGTTGGATTCCAAGAATCTGTCTAATGCCAAGTCGTTTGCGATTATGAACATCGTGGGCGACTATGCTGAGATGTCAACGCTGCTGAGTAAGGCTCTGAACGTGGAGGGTAATACAACTAGCATCCTTGATAGCCTAAGAAACTACTACACTCAATGCCAAAAGAAAGGAAAATTCCTGTTGATAGTGGTTGATGAGTTTGGCAAGGTGTTGGAACATGCAGCTAAGAACAATCCTGAAAAGGAACTGTATTTCTTGCAGAAGTTGTCTGAGTTGGTAAATGTTCCTACTCGCCAAATCATGCTGCTTACAACGCTTCATCAGAACTTCGGAGCATACGCCAAAGGCTTAACTGAAGAGCAAGCTAACGAGTGGACTAAAGTCAAGGGACGCTTCAAGGAAATAACTTTTGTGGAGCCTGTGGAGCAGTTACTGTATCTTGCTTCTACCCAATTGCAGGCAAACAATGATACCAAACCAGTAGATAACATTACGCATCTCTATGAGTTGGCTAAAGAGACGCGTTACGTTTCAAAGGACTTCCCACTTGAAACAGCCGTCCAGTTATATCCTTTGGATCTATTCTCTGCCTACACCATCACTACAGCCATTCAGCGATATGGCCAAAATGAACGTTCGCTCTTTACTTTCTTGGCTGCCAAAGGCACTAACTCTATTTCTGAGTTCGAGCCAGCAGATCATCTGACATACAATCTGCAGAAGGTATATGACTATGTGCTTTACAACTTCTATTCCTATCTGAAAGATGCCAATGCCGACTCGATGAGTTGGAGCACCATTCAGATATCTATTGAACGTGTGGAGGGGCAGGATTGGAGTAATGAAGAAGAAATGCTTCAGGCTGTACAACTGGTTAAAGCCATCGGCCTGCTGAACCTTTTTGGAACAGCCGGATTCAAGCTCACAGAAAGGAACCTGACGGACTATGCCCGTGAAGCTATGGCGATTGGCAATGCCAAAGAAATCATTCAGAAACTGACAGCAAAGAAAATCATCCGCTATGCAGCATACAAGGAACGTCTGATGTTGTTCGAAGGTACTGACGTTGACCTTGAAGCAGAAATTCGAGAAGCAGGAATGATGGTGTCACGTCCTGTTACATTTGTTGATGAGCTGAACGTGTTCTTTAATCGTAGGATTTCTCCTGTCAAAGCCCATTTCTATCAGAAAGGTACGCCACGATTCTTTGACTACATGATTCGTGAAGAGCCTTTAGATGCTGTCCCTACTGGCGATACAGACGGCTACATTGAACTGATATTCTCTACGCACAAGAAAGCGTTGGAGGAAATCAAGAAGTTCAGTTCAGAAACTGACCATGCTCTGGTATTCGCCTACTTCACCAATACTGAAGACATCATAGACCACCTCTACAACATCAAGAAGTACATGTATCTTTTGGAGCGTGTGCTCAACAAAAACGATAGAGTGGCTGTGGCTGAAATCCAGAAATTGAAGGAATACGAAGAGACTTTGCTCAATAAGGCCATCAGTAATAATCTCTTCTCATACAAGAATCGAGTCGTTTGGGTGTTTGCAGGTAAAGAGCAAAAAGTAGAATCCCATCGTGACTTCAACCAGTTACTATCAAAAGTTTGCGACCAAGTTTATAGCAAGACACCAGTAATGGTTAACGAACTGTTTAACAGGCACAAGCTCAGTGGTACCATAACGGCTGCTCGTAAGAGTTACCTCACCTATTTGACAGAGCACTATTCTGAGAACAAAATGGGCTTCTCTGAAGATAAATTCCCACCAGAGAAGACCATCTATTCATCGTTGCTGTTGAATACTGGTCTGCATCAGAATGGAGATTTCTCAGATGCACCAACCAACAAGGGATTTATGCCGTTATGGGATGCCTGTGAAGAGTTTTTGAATAGTTCAGAGAACAAAGCAAGGAAAATCTCAGAGCTGATAAAGATACTGTCAGTCCAGCCCTATAAGCTAAAGCAGGGATTCCTTGAATTCTGGATTCCTACTTATCTGTTTATCAAGCGTCAGGACTTTGCACTCTATGATGCATCGAAGGGCGCATTCATGCCTAATGTGAATATGGAGTTCTTTGATTTGCTCCAGAAGCATCCGGGAGATTTCGAGGTGAAGAAGTTTGCTGTCGATGGCGTGAAGTTAGGCTTCTTCAATCAGTATCGTCGCTTCGTCAATTTGGGTGCTGAGTTCACCATTACAAATGCTAGTTTTATTGAGACCATTAAACCATTCCTCAGTTTCTATGTGCGACTGGATGAATATACTAAGCATACACGCAAGTTTGACCATGAGTCAACAATGAGATTCCGCGATGTGTTAGCTAAGGCCAAAGACCCAGAAAAAGCTTTCTTTGACGATTTGCCAGAGGCTCTTGGATTTACTCAGGAGAAGTTGAAGCAGGAAGAGTTTATCAATGAATATGGTAAGATTATTCAGCGAGCCGTTAGGGAACTGAGATCATGTTACTCTCAGTTGATTGATCGAATAGAGGCACGTTTGGTTGAAGAGTTTGGCTTGCAAAGTTATGACTATTCAGAATATATCGTTGAAATTCATGAACGGCTGGCCCATGTGAAAGACTATCTTTTAAAAGGAAAACAGCGTGAGTTCTATCACCATGTGATGACTGAATACGACAATCGCACTCAGTGGTATCAGTCCATCTGCTATACTATTCTTGAACAGCGGCTTGATGCATTAAGGGACGAGCAGGAAGACAAGTTGGCAGATGACTTGGTATATCTGTTCCGCGAATGCGAGAAATACTCAGATATATCTCAAAAGGTAGGTGATGCTGAGAAGAACGAAGCATATTCCTTCGATATGGTGACCAGCAAGGGAACCAACGTAAGGACTCAGACATATGTGCTGCCAGAGAAGGATAAGTCGAAAGCTGATGATCTTGAAAAGAAAATCAGCAAACTGCTCTCTGGTGACAATAACATCGACGTTTGCACTTTGCTGTCGATACTCAATAAGAAGATGAAATGACGAACAAGCGAGAGCAGAGTCAAGTTCGCTTGAACTCTGCTGAACGAGGAGGAATAAGACACTATTCAAAAATGACAAAGGTAAGACACATATTAGGCATATCAGGCGGTAAGGACAGTGCTGCCCTCGCCATTTATCTGAAGAAGACGTATCCATCTCTGAAGATTGAGTACTACAATTCAGATACTGGTTGTGAGTTGTCTGAGACAGAGACATTAATCAATCGTCTGGAAGCCTACTTGGGTAAGATAGAACGACTCAGAGCTGCTGAAGGTAGTCCAGAGCCAACTCCATTCCATCATTTCCTGAAAGCGATGGGTGGTTTCCTGCCTTCGCCACAAGCTCGTTGGTGTACCAAAAAGATGAAACTCGACAAGTTTGAGGAATATGTGGGCGATGACTATGCTGTCTCATACGTTGGCATTCGTGGCGACGAGGACAGAGATGGCTATATCTCTTCGAAACCCAATATCCAAGCCATCTTCCCATTCCGCAAGAATATCTGGAGTATCGATGTCATCAACAAGTTTCTACACAATGAGAATTTGGAGCAGATAGCAGAAATCTTTGAGCGGCTTTGTCCTGAAGGATTCCTGCGTGATGAGATATTGGAAACGGTGCGGAAGCCTATCACAAAGCAGTTCTACTACTCGAAGAAGATGAATGCACTGCTGGACTATGACATCAAGCTGTTCAATCATGCTGTGTTCGAGTTCCTGAAAACGACAGACTATCCAGTGGGCAAACTCGATGACTTCCCACTGCTTGACAATACAGACATATTGGTGAAGGACGACATTTTCCGTCTGCTGAGAGAAAGCGGTGTTGGTGTGCCTGCCTACTACGAGGAGATTCCTTTTGAGGTGGATGGCGAAACTGGCACCTATTGCCGCAGTCGTTCTGGTTGCTACTTCTGTTTCTTCCAGCAGAAGATAGAATGGATCTGGCTCTACGAGCAGCATCCTGATCTCTTTAAGAAAGCGATGGAGTTTGAGAAAGACGGTTATACCTGGAATCAGAACGAGAGTCTTGCAGACCTCATTAAGCCAGAACGTATTCGGCAGATAAAACTCGACATCATCCGTCGCCAGAAAGAAAGCCTGGCAAACAACAAAGGAACCACCCTAGCAGAAATCCTTGGCGATGATATTATGTGTACGAACTGCTTTATATAAGATAAGATTATGCTGTACGAAGTAGATTGGGCAGAGGACGGAACGTATGTACCTGGTGAGGAATATTCTCCAGAGCGTTTTTTCAATGACGGTCTAATGAATAGCACAGAGTTTGATTTGAAACTTGGCTATTTTAGTTCTGCCGCTATCAGCGTATTGTCAGAAGGTTTTGCCACGTTCATTTCGAAAGGAGGCTATATGCGCCTAATCATTAATCATATTGTTTCAAAGAAAGATAAAGAGGCAATATCAGATGGGATGCTGGGTAATATAATCGACTGTTCAGACCTCTCTAACTTCCAGTATCTGAAGTCCACGTTTGACGAGTATCAAGAACAGTTTTTTCGCTGTCTTGCTTACATGATTTCACAAAAGCGTATAGACATTAGAATTATCAAGCCCCGAGGCAAAAATGGCATCGCTCATACCAAGTCAGGACAGTTTAGGGATGGTGATAGTATAACAGCATTTACCGGCTCTGCTAATTTTACGATTAGCGGTCTTTTCAATAACATTGAAGAAATCAAGATTGACAGAAGTGATTCTGTTGACAGGATGGTTCAGAACAGAATCGTCAAACAGAGGAAGGACTTTGATGCCATTATGTCTGGTGAGAAAAAAGGAATTGACTATTTATCGCCAAAAGATTTAGTGGAGGTAATCAGTACTAACTATGGTGATTCTGATATAGAAGAATTACTCGATGTGGAAGAAAAACTGAAAACATATAAAAGGCGGAAGGAAGAGGAGAACTTACAGATCTCGATGGCTGCTGAGGAAATGAAAGAGGTTGAGCCCCACTTCCCTTATCCCTCAGGGCCACGTGAGTATCAGAAGGAAGCGTTCAATAATTGGAAAAGAAGTCAATGTGGCTTATTCAACATGGCCACTGGAACAGGTAAGACGCTGACATCTCTCAACTGTCTGTTGCAAATTTACAAACAGTTTGGCTATTACAAGGCAATAATTCTTGTTCCTACCGTAACATTAGTTGAACAATGGGAGAAAGAATGCAGAAAGTTCTATTTTCAACATATTGTCAAGGTTTGCTCAAAAAACAAGGACTGGAAAGATGATATAGATAGGCTCACGATGAAAGAGAATTTCAACCCGACAAATTCGCCTGTCAACTATGTTGTCATTTCAACATATGCGTCATTTGCCAGAGATAATGTATTTCATGATTTGATGTCGCTTTCTAAGAAATGTTTGCTTATTGCAGACGAAGCACACAACATGGGATCAAAACGAATCCTTGACAGGTTAGATGGTGTCGGTAAAAGATTTAAACGACGTATAGGTTTATCTGCAACTCCTGAACGTCAGTTTGATGATAAAGGCAATAGGGAACTTCGACGTTTCTTCAACTCGGAAGATAACTATACTTTTGTGTATACAATGGAGGAAGCTATCAAGAATAAATTTCTTTGTGAATATTACTATTTCCCACATGTCGTGCGACTTTGCGATGACGAGATGTATGACTACATGGAAATATCACAAAAGCTCGGCAAGATTTATAGGTATAACGGTGGATATCTTGATCTGGAAGATGAGATAGTCAGAGCTCTACTCTTGAAAAGAAAGCGCATAATTCATAAAGCACGAAACAAGCAAGATGCATTCAAAAACATCATTGAAGAGCGTTACAAAGAAAAAGGAAATCTCAAATATACATTGGTATATGTTCCTGAGGGTCTAAAGCCAGATTCTATTGCTGACGTGTATGATAGCTCGGATTTTGTTGAAGATGATGCAGAATCAGATAAACTAATTGATGAATATACGCAGATAGTGATGAATGTCAGCAAAACGACAACGGTCAGGAAATTTGTTTCAGGGCAAAAAGACAGGGAATCCATCCTTGAAGATTTTGCGAATGGAGACCTTGAGGTTTTGACATCAATGAAATGCCTTGACGAAGGTGTTGATGTGCCACGAAGTGAAATGGCGATTTTCTGTGCAAGCACAGGAAACCCACGGCAGTTTATTCAACGTAGAGGGCGTATTCTAAGAACGCACAAGGATAAGAAATATGCTTATATTCACGACCTTGTGGTTGTTCCTGATATTGGAGCGGATTGCGTAGATTATGAAATGGAACGAAAACTTATTCTTTCTGAACTTAGAAGAGTAAGAGATTTCGCCTCATTATCAAGAAATCTCGACTACTCTTACACAGAATTAGAAGAGGTTCTGAACTTCTATAATGTTCCACTTTTAGATTAATTCATAAATAACATACTATGGCAAGAAATAAAAGATACAACGAGAATTACAACAAAATTCTAGAGGCGGTTCTTCTTGACGAGAAATTAATGGAGTACGCCCAATATGAACCTTCTGAGATTTCATCTCTTGAATATGCTCTAGGTTCTAAAAATGCTATTGTAAGCGCTGTTGCAACTATCATTGAAGGGCTTAGTGAAGAGATGTCAGAAAAAGAAATATATAACACTGTAAACGACTTACTCAAAAAGAAACTATGATAATACGTAGAATAGAAATAGAAAACTTTCGTAGCTATTATGGTAACGAAAACACATTCGAATTCGGTGATGGCCTTACCTTGATTATTGGTGACAACGGCGATGGCAAGTCAACATTTTTTGAGGCTCTTCAGTGGCTACTTGACATATCTAACACGGACGATGTTCAGAAAAGTCATGCATTAGACAACTTTTCTGAGATGAAAAAATCGAAACTAGAAATAGGCGAGTCAGCCAATCTTAGAGTGAAGATGGACTTTGAACATGATGGTCGTAAATCTGTAGAGAAAAAGTTTGTCATTACTAAAAAAGGTGAGGATTATTACGACGTAAGCGACATAAAGTTCAAAGGCACGGAAGATACCCCCGAAGGAAGACTTTCTCCTGACGGAAGAAGATTGATAGCCCGTTGCTTTGATGCCGAAATGCAACACTTTTCAATGTTTAAGGGCGAGTCTCGACTTGATGTGCTTGATGGACCAAAAGCATTGAAAATGCTTGTCGACAAATACTCTGATATAAAGTATTTTGATGAACTTGTGAACTTGACTTCAAACTTTGAGATCTCTGCAGATAAAGCTTTTCGTAAAGAGAGCAAGAACGATGAGAATACAAGAAGTGAAGCTATTAGATTCGATAATGAGTTGACAAAACTGAGTGGAGAAATACAGGATATTCGTAAGCAAATCAAGGAATTGTCAACTGCAGTAAACTCTTACGAAGCTATGCTAAAAGATTTGGAACAGAATCAAGACACGCGAGACAGATATAATGAACTGTCGCAAGCTTTAGCTGCGAAAAAAGATAATGCATCAAGTTTAAAAGCTAGCATTGAAAAAGTGAACCTAAACACAAGCCTTCTTGATCAGTATTGGATAATGTGTGCTTTCCCTGATATCCTTTCTGCCTTCAAAGACAAATGTGCCCAGTTGAGACGAGAGAAGGAAAGACTACACGATGAATTTATATTAGAAAGAGGCAAAGAACAAGGTGAACTGGACGCACTGAAAAAAGAGAATGAAGCACTGCTAAACGACGATGCTAAATTGCCGTGGTATATTCCAAACGATAAATATATGAAGGAGATGATTAAGGTGCACAGATGCAAAGTGTGCAATACTCCTGCTCCAGAAGGTTCAGAGGCATATCGTTTCATGGTCAGTAAGCTTGAAGAATATAAGAAGCACATCAATGAACGGGCAAGAATAAAAGAAGAACAAGTTAAGTTAAGCAAGAAACAACTCTTCACAGAAGAATTCATAGACGAAATCAACGTTTTGGCAAACAGACTGTCAGGACCGGAAGAGGCTTTTATCTCAGGAATTGCAAATGACATCAATGATAGACTTGAGGTTGTAAGTCGAAAGTCGGAAGAATTGTCACAAGTCAAAAAGGAAATTGAGGAAATAGAAGAAGATATCTCTCGACTACTAATACAGGCGGGTAATATATCCGAGGAAATGATGAAGAAAAACAATTCTGATGTTAATAATATGTTCAGAAAAAAAGGTGAAGCTGAATTAGAGATCAAAGACCTCGAAATTGAACTTAAAAGTAAATTGGATCGTCAAGCTGAGGTTAAAGAGAAAATGGATAATCTCAAACCTGGAAATTCTTTGTCAAGATTATATCAGAAAGTACATTTCGCATTTGATCAAATTGCAAAGGCTTCATTTAGAGCAAAAGAAAAGAACCTGTATAACTTTCTTGATGCATTAAGAGAAGGCGCCAATTTGTACATGGATCGTTTGAGTACCAAGGACTTCCATGGAGAAGTAAGTCTTTTCTATAAGAAAGACAAAGAAGAGGCTGGTATAAGGTTAAAAAGTTCCAATGGAACATATATCAAAAAACCATCAGATTCTCAGAAAACAGTAATGTATATTTCTATATTATTTGCTGTCTCTGATTTCGCCTATAAAAAGACAGATGAAGAATATCCTCTCATATTCGATGCTGCTACTTCCTCATTTGGTGATGCGAAAGAAGAAGATTTCTATAACATTATCAATGATGTTAAAAAGCAATGTATTGTAATTACAAAAGACTTTATCTCTGGAGGAAAAGTCAGAATGAACGATGTTGATAAACTTACATGCCGTGTTTATCGAATACAAAAAGCAGACGGATTCAATAATTCAGATTTGTCTACAGTAAGAACATTAGTAAAAGAAATTAAATCGGAGGACTAAGTATGGAATCTTTATTTGATGCTTGGGGTAAAAAGAACCCAGAATGGGAGAAAAAATACGCAGAGTTACTGATGGAGCCTTTTACCGACTATGGTAGAGGAACCAGCCAGTACACTGTATCAAGAGGTAAAATTTTTGGTGCAGGATATGAAATGTTTATTATTGGATTCTTCATCGGATTGTATTTTGATAAGACAAGGAAATTACCTGATGACAAATCTAAACGAAAAGATTTTGGGCATCCGATAATGTTTTGGGGTAGCCAAGAAGGCAAACTCAAATTAGGCCGCACATCGTACAAAAAGATACAGGAGTACATGTTTGCTGCTCTTGTTGCAAAAACAGACATAGACTTCATATCGTTAGAGAAAGGGGAAATAAGTGTTAACGACGCAGCCAATTCCCTAAAACATAAAATGGAAGAGTATGCAAATTATGGATTTCATTATCTTGAAGATATGTTAGAGGATGACTCGAATAGCTTGTTTAAGGAATCTGCCTTTCTCAAAATATTCACATCATTTATCAGTGAAGATAACAAAGAAGAAGATGAGGTTGAAAATTTCGTGGAAGATATAGAGTCATTTGAAGATGGTGAATTAGAAGATGATTCTATAGATGAAGAAGCTATGCGCACTGAAGCAGAGAAGCCTTGGAATGAAGATGATATTGAAAGGCTGACCTTGTTCTTTGATCATGGCATGGAGCTTAATAAACTAGCAGAAAGATTGGGTAAATCTCTCTATGCGGTTCAATATCAACTGTCTCTGTTGGGCAAAATAAAAATGCCTCTTAATGTAACGGTTAAGAACACCGAACAAGGGGGAATAGTTGTCAATAAGTCTGGTCAAGTGATATACACAGATGAGGCTCCACTTAAGATTTTCAATGATAAAATTTACCGTTTCAACAAGAAATCCGCGTGTATGACAGTAAAGGACATTAAGCGAGTTGATGGCGAATGGGTGAAAGGCAGTAAAATGCTTGTTGCTTATCCGGATTCCGAATTATATCCTAAACTTACCAGTTCAAACTTTATTGATGACATAGAAGATTTTGTCGAAGGAAGCAAACGCGAAGAGAACAAGATTAAAGTGAAAGGAGTATGGTATGACTACTATGGTGACGTGCTAGGTTCCAAACGTTGACTACTTATCTTTGAGCGTGTGGAAAAGCGGTAAACTTTCTTTGGGGTTTATCGCTTTTATTCTCCAAAATGGCTATCTTTCCAATCTTTTTTGTATCTTTGTCGCCATAAATCAGTAAAAAAGAACGATGAATAGAGAGATACAATTCTTCAGCTATGATTCGTGTTATAAACATTACACAAAACGAATCATCAACATCAGACAGGCCAAGATACATGGTGAGACCATTGTAGCGAAGCCTGTGTTTATGGTAGCTATTATTGATGCCATCGACAGCAATGTATTTACCAACAATCAGTTTGCTATCAACGATTGGCTCGAAGGGCACTATAAAATGCTAATGTCCCAATATGCCAAGGATTCACAGTTTGATGATAGGACGAATATCGAGAAACCATTCTGGCATTTGGAAACTGATGGATTCTGGCATTTGAACTATCAAGGTGAACGTCTCAGTAAAGGACATACTCCATCCAAAGCTTGGTTAAAAGATAGCGTTGAGTTTGCTTACTTTGATGAGTCTTTATGGATATTACTTCAGAACAAAGTCTGGCGAACGAAGTTGCGTGACTACATCATTGAGCATAAACTGACGGATGATTTCTGGAGTGGTAAGATTGCAGCAGAGGGACTGGGTATCATCGCTGCGATGCTGATTGCGGCATAATGCAGAAGGACTGGTACATGTTTCACACCCTTGCCAAGAGCAGACGGCAAGGGTGGAGTCTTGATATTGAAAATGCCTCACCCACGACCCTCTCCCAAAGAGAGGGGAGTAGGTAGATTGAAAACCTATGTATTCTCTCCTGCCCGCCATGCCTTTACGGATAACTTCCGCGAAGTTGAGGACAAAGTGGAGTTCGTGGCTCTGCCAGCAGCTATCTATGACGCCTATCAAAAGTGCTGCCCAAGCGCAAAGAGAAGCTATTTGAGTTGGGGATTGCAAATCCCCTCTAGCAAAAAACAGATTGAAACAAAAATACCTGCCGACTTGTTTGAGGGGATAAATGCATAGAATGATGAACAACGGAAAGTCAATTTTATTTACGCATCAACCTGAGATACCATTCCTCGGAAGGGGAATGACCCCAGTATGCCTTACCGTCGCCTCCCAAATCCCATTGTTCAGTTATTTCCCATTGGTGAAGGGGAAGTTTGTCATACCTACCACAAAAGACAAGCATTCTTTCACACCGTCGGAATCTTCGGTGACTTTCTTGTTTGCCTTTCTTTTGCGACTTACAACAGCACCATGTGCTGACTGGAGTTTTCTTTTTACTTCTACTCATAAAACCTGTAATGTTATGAGTGGCCGCAAACTCTTGTTGCGCCACTCGGTTGAACACTACAAGGCTTCAGGAATAAACGTCTTTGTATTATTCATCTACTTAAAATTCTGTATTATCTGATCAATGTACTTATCCGATACGTTCGATATTTCTGTCTTGTCATAATTGGTAAGCAGGTTTACACAAGTGTCAGAGAACTCAATGACAATATTCATCATGATAGCCTTTGGTAATGGTTCCTGTTATAAACGCTTTTTCTGCTTCTATATCAGTATGAGTAGTCACCATCTTATCAATAGTGACTCCCTTGATTGCTCCCAGTATCTGCTTCAAACTGGGAACGAGACTGGCATCTTCAATATTCAATACTATCTGAGTCATATTACTTCAAAACATTTTGATTTCTGCCTGCAAAATTAAAAATAATATCTGAATAAACAAAGAAAGCAATTAAAGAAATAAAATACCAGCAAAGGTATGTGCGTCAGTTGGTGGATATGACCATCGACCTGCTGCAACTTAGCGGTCACAAGAAGACTCTGATATTCAATGCCCCTACCGGCTCTGGTAGTCAGGGTACTTGGGTATGACGGCCGCTATGACTCAGACACCTGTCCCCACGGCTAGTGAGGCTCCTTAACCTTTATTAAGTGCCTCATTCTTGGTTTTGTCTTAGAAATCCCTCTGTTATAATGACCTGACTATGTCGTGGAATTCGGAAAGATTGCATACATCAACCTTTGGAAAATCATAACGGTCAAGTTCACGGAAGTGTCGGTCGTTGCTAACAATATAAGTTGCGCCTGCTATAACTGCACAATCCACAGATTTGTTATCGTCAGGGTCAGCCGTGATGAGATTGAAGCGGAACGTGGGATTTATGTGCTCCACGTTGGGAGATTCTATCAGTTCCTTCAGCACCGTGTTGGCGATGAGATTATTGTATCGCTTGGCCAATATCTCATGGTATTCGAAAAGGATCTCGTTGGTGACGCAAAGTACATACTTGACATTACGAAAAGCTTGCCAAACGTCGTTATTGTACGAGCCTGGCATAATAACACTGACGAGGCAGTTGGTGTCGAGGACTATTTTCATTTGTTGCCGTAAGGAGTCCTCTCGTGCTGGTTAGCCCAGTCGTCCAAGGTCTCTTGAGAAATATTTTTCTCCTTTTGGAACTGGAGCAGCAGGGCGTCGGTCTTCTTACGGTAGAACTGCAGCAAGATGTCATGCAGTTCTTGTTGTTCCTGCTCGGTATCGATGTAAGCCATCAGACTCAACACGTTCAGTTGTGCTGGATTCAATTGCTTTGTCACCATATTCCTTTGTATGAAACACTTTCCGCTGCAAAGATATGCAATTCTTTTGATTCTTCCAAATAATTGGCGATTTTTCTTTGTCATCCGTAATAAAACAGATATATCCAGACGTAAAGAAACGGAAGCCGCGCTGACTTCCGTTTCTCTATTCTCATCTTTGGGGGACAAATCAAGGACTCCTGACCTCACCCCAGGTGCCCCATGACTAGTATAGGAAAACGTTGATATTCAAAGCCCCTACCGGCTCTGATAAAACAGTGATGGCATCGCAGATGCTGGCTGACCTAGCGGAGGAGTTGCAGAGTCGTGGCGACAGCCCTTACCAGCAAGTGGCGTTCATCTGGATTTCCTAGAACAGAATCCCTTGTCTGTTACATGGCCTAATCATCGCAACATGCTATCTATTTCTTGCGAACCTTTGGCGCATATCCTCAAATCGGTCATGGATGTCGAGGATGCAGTCATCCAGGCGCCCTGCATAATTAGGATTGACGATGTCGTTAAGGACTTCTTCACGTCTTCCGCAATGACTGAGATCTACTCTTTCAGTATCGAACAGAGCATTGATTTCCGGAAGCAGTTCTACTGCCTGCAGGTCAATGAGGTCGCATATCATTGTGGCAGCAACTACACAATCAACAGCCTTTGCCTCTGAGACATGATCTATGCTGAAATGAAGGGCCTCACGAAACCACTCTATGACCTCGGCCCTACGCTCTGGCTGACGCAGTGCAATCTGGACTACTGTGGGAAAGACCTCTGCCTTGGATAACCAGTAAAGACCTTCTTCCTTGGTGAATGCCATCAGTTTGTCGAGCCTGTCACCTGCCAGCTTGTATAGTGTGGGAACTAACACCTCATGCGAACTGTCGCCCAGATGATAATCGAAGAAATCGACTGACTGGCGCATAACCTCAAGTACACAATCGAGGCTGGAGTCGGAATTACCGACTTCTGCTATCAGCATGACGCACGAACTCAACAGTCCGTTGTACTGACCATCGTCATATCCATCAGGAATACTGTCGCATGTTAAACCGATGTGGTACATAATCAGGTTCTCCAAATCCTGCCTAAGCGCATCGTGGGGCAAGGCGAGAATGCGGTCTGTCAGTTTGTCTTTCAGGTAGATGGCATTCTCCGTCTTCGACAGTTCCTCTTGTATCCATGGATAGTTCAGCTGTATTTCCTTTGGATAGTCGGGATGGCGATATGTGTAGGGCACCTCTGGACCATATTTCTTGTACAGCCAACTGTGGTCTTCTTCATCGTCATCATCCGATTCCTCGTCCCAGTCATCATCTTCTGAATCCTCGTCCCAGTCATCATCAGTTACGTTCAGGATGAAATCGAAGTTACCTTCGCCAAGATTCTTTTCCAGCAGCGGCAGATAACGGCTTGCCTCCAGACGGGTGTGTGAAACAAGCGTGTGCTTGCCATCCTTACCATATTCATATTCGATGAGTGGGATGTTGTCATCGTCCTCCTCTAGCATGTATTGGGTGATATTAAAACTCTTGTCTGGCTCAATACCTGCTTCCTCAGCAAAGGCGATGGCACCATAGACCCAATTGTGAGCCTCGTCATAGCTGCACTCACGAAGTTCAAGTGCGTACGTATCAATCATTTCCTTGAACTCATCATCCTCCATCCTGAGTCTGTAGAACGTGTCCTTTACGCCTACGCACCAGATGTCAACCAGATAGACGGCCACGCTGACTCTGCCACCCGTATGCTTACGGCTGACGATGACGTGGCCCTCGCCAGCCTTTTCAATGTCATCACTCACATAACACGTTCCTATCTCCAAGGTCCGTGCCTTCTGTTTGATATACTGCTCGGGCGAGAGAAATTGCTGGCCCTGCTTTTTTTGTTTCTTCTTTGCCATTTTGATTACTTCTTTTCTTTGATTCTCAGCCAGAGTGATTCCACATCGTCTTGCAGCCATTCCAAATCGCAGGCTTCCGGGTCGAAATCCTTAGGGATGTCGTACCATTCCAGACGCTCCTTTTCTTCAGCGGTCTTTCGTTTCTTTTTGTTCAGTTCAAGTAGTTCTGCATATCCCCAGACGCCACCACAGTCTTCAGGCGGGCACTCGCCGTGTGCTTTCAGCAACTTGATGACGGGCTCTTCATTTGGAGCATAGTCACGTGCACCTTTTACCCACAGGTCGTGAATCCAAGAATCACCGAAGTCATATTCGAACTTGAGCCGTCCCGCCTTGGGCTGAAGCACTTTCTCCAATGAGGTCCTTTCGCTATTCTTGTATCGGACTCTTGACATGAAAGCAAAAAAGCTGTCATTGCGATGCTTCAACTCTCTGGAGTTCAAATAGCATGTGTCATTCTTGCCATGAAACTGGTATAAATGCTCATGTTTCCACCCCATGGCATCAATCAGTACATAAGCTAACAACTCTAGCGTGATGTTCGATGGTACGACCAATTCGCGCCAAATGTTGACAGGTGCTTTATTGAGCTTGATGCGTATGTGGAACTCCTGCTTCATCGGACCTATGAACTTATACTTTGGAAGCGCCAATCCCAGCAAGTAGCTTTCTTCGTCATCTGCGCTGGCATCAGTCCCTTCAGCCTCAAGCTTGTCAAAGTCAATTTCATCCATCCTTTCCTTTACCTCCTTCTGGATTAACTTCAGGAAATCTCCAACTGACAATGCATTTGCAAGATTGTCATTCATCTTCTGCGGATCTAATTTCTTTATCTTTGCCATACTATAATTATAATATGGCTGCAAAAATACGAATAATTTTGAAATAAAGCAATGCCTTCATGGATGTTTTTTGTTTGAGAATGCAAATAATTATGGAAATGCTTGGCGGCTTGTGAAAAAAAGTGTGTCTTTGCCGCCGTGGGAACATCAGTCTCAAAAAGTGGCAAAGAACAGATGGCTTAGTTTCGGATGGATTGACTCTAGAGTGAAGGTTCTCCCAGATGGGCGATTGGTTCAACGATTGTCACCAAGGCGGAAAGGCAGTCATTGGACAGAACTGAACAGACAGAGATTCAAAGACCTTGAGTGTCGTGTACTGATGACGGATGCAGGGAGAAGGGCATACCAAGAATGTCCTTCATTGCTTCTTTTTCTCGATGCCATACATATCAGAACCTGCCTAAAGTTTCTATTACCTTCACCCAGTCCGTCTCTGCCTCGAAGCCGAACTTGTCATCAATACCTACGTTAAAGTAGAGTTTCACCTCGAAGTTCTGGAAACTCGTCTTTCCAACTTCCGGGTTCTCGTTAGCATAGTCGAAAAGGATGCCCTCCTCAGCAAAACGGCTCTTATACATGGCCATCTGCTCATCATAGCAGCCGCTCCAAAGAATCATGCAGATATCATCACGGCTGGTCATCAGTTGCAAGGCCTCACGAGCATAAGGATAATAGTCGTAGGTCTCCTCATTCTCATAACAGGCCCGCAGAATCGTGTCATGAATATCCACCACGACATAGATCTTCTCCCAGTTTTTCTCCTTCATTCGGTTGAAAGCAACCTCAAATGCCTTTCCTATATCCATCTTACTTCTTCTCCAAAGTCCTAATCTCATGAATCACCACACCCGCAGCATGTTCCAGCTCCAGTTTAGTGTCAAATACACCTTTGACGATCTTGATGTTACCCATCGCTAAATCCTAATTATTCTCAATTCTCGGAGCAGCGAGCACCCGCTCGACTTTGCCGCTTGGCTCCAAGAACATGCTTGCATGATTGGTCGAGTCATGACGAGATTCAACTTTTGTTAAAACTTGGCACAAATTTACGCATTATTTTCCGTAATTTATCAGATATGACTAATTTTGCCACTCAAAATTATTCGCTTTTCACAGAAAAGAACATTGTTTAACCCAAAATCCCGAAATATAACCATAAATAGGTTTCAAGTTGCAGGCACCTCGTCTGTTCTTTCATTGTCGTGAGTTGTGCTATGATCGGCATCTACCTTTTGTGACTCCTTCTTTGGAGGCATGTTGTAAGCAACGCCTTTATATCTGTAAGGCAACTCAAGCATATCGAACACATGCCTTTGATTGGCCGTTGGCACAGTATACACGTCCTTGTATTTACCCTCGAAATGTACTTTTGTATATGAGGCCACCTTGTCAAGGAACTCATGCTCTGTCCAGTACCGACGCTGCTTTGGCGGTATGTTCCTGACAG
>JAEEGJ010002489.1_pt1 | contig 93491 bp, 72 predicted proteins | sample 8958761 | NCBI WGS metagenome assembly JAEEGJ01 (sample SAMN16246546, study PRJNA631951) | gut metagenome | biome: gut microbiome; feature: rumen; material: RS-attached | host: Bos | place: Iran: Karaj | collected 2018-10 | reverse complement strand
CACCCGTTTTCTAGCCCTGTTTCCCTTCGGTTCCTGTTATTTTCGCACCTTACTGGTTCAGCCCTTCCCCTTCATTAGGGTACTATGGCCTCTGCTGACTTCCCGCCGTTCGTTGTTACTGCCGCTTTCGCGGTCGGTGGGACCTCCTCGGGTAAGAACACTGACTTTCTTTCCATAAACAATGGGGTCAGAAAGGTATCCCGACGCTGATAGGCTGTACATAACGGCCGACGGCGGCGGAAGCAACGGCCGCAGAAACAAACTCTGGAAAACAAGCCTGCAGAAGTTCGCCAACGAGACAGGCCTGAGCATTCATGTATCGCACTTTCCGCCGGGAACCAGCAAGTGGAACAAAATTGAACACAGGCTCTTTGCCTTTATCAGCAAAAACTGGCGCGGCAGACCGCTTGAGACACTTGAGATTATCGTGAACCTCATAGGATCGACAACCACCTCAACCGGATTGAAAGTAAAGTGCAAGCCGGACATGAATATCTATGAAAAAGGCAAGGTAGTTACAGACGATGAGTTGGAAAACCTGAATTTTACGGCTAATGAATGGCATGGAGAATGGAACTACGTAATAGCTCCAAACTCACCAAAAAATTAAATATAATTTTTTTAACAGTTCCTTATGAATAAGAAACTGATTGCCTCTCTTGCCTTTGCCGCCTCCCTCGGGGCCGCGTTCTCCGCTGATGCCCTGATTGCGGAGGGGCAGCTCACCATCTGGATCAACGGCGACAAGGGCTACAACGGGATTGCCAAAGTCGGCGAAATCTACACCACGAAGACCGGCATAAAGGTAACCGTCTCCCACCCTGACCAGCCGGAGGTGAGGTTCCAGCAGACTGCAGCAACCAGCAACGGGCCTGACATCTTCCTCTGGGCGCATGACCGGTTCGGCGACTGGGTGCAGACCGGGCTCCTTGCGCCGATTGAGCCAAGTAAGGAGGAGAAGGAGAAGTTCGCCTCCTTTGCCTGGGACGCAATGACCGTTGGAGGGAAGATCTACGGCTATCCGCTGAGCGTTGAGGCAGTCGGCCTTATCTGCAACAAAAAGCTTGTTCCTGCTGCACCGGAGAACTGGGAGGATTTCCCGAAGCTCGATGAGGAGCTGAAAAAGCAGGGCGCCCGCGCCATCTTCTGGGACTACACCACCCCGTACTACAGCTATCCGCTGATTTCCGCGCAGGGCGGCTACGCCTTCAGGAAGGGCCTGGACGGATTCTATGACGTTACCGAGACCGGCATCGCGAACGACGGAGCAAAGGCAGGCTTCAGGTTCCTCGCAGACCTCGTCAGGAACGGACACATGGACAAGGGCCCCGACTATGCGGTCATGGAGGAGAACTTCGCGAAGGGCATCCTCGGCTGCATCATCGCCGGCCCCTGGGCGCTCGGAAGCTTCAAGGACGCCGGGATCGACTACTCCGTGAACCGCCTCCCGAAGCTCGGCGGCAAGAGATCAAGGCCATTTGTCGGCATCCTGGGCTTCACCATCAGCTCCGCCTCTCCCAACAAGAAGCTTGCCATAGACTTCCTCGAGAACTATCTCCTTACTGACTCGGGCCTCAGGGAGGTCAACAATGACAGGCCTCTCGGCGTTGCGGCCCTCAAGAGCTTCCAGAAGACGCTCGGCAGTGATCCGGTAGTGGCAGTTACCATCGAGAACGCGAAGGAGGGCGATCTGATGCCCTCCGTTCCAGAGATGAGCAAGTTCTGGCCCGCCTTCCAGAACGCGCTGAAGAACGCCACGACCGGCCGTGAGACTCCGGACGAGGCGGCGGAGACTGCGGCAAAGCGAATCCTGATGAAGTAAGGCACCCTGAGACATTCATGACACCGAGGCTCCCGGTATTGCGTGAGCCTTTTTCTTTTTACAGCTATGCTGGATCGATCTTTCTGGCGGGATGACTAGGACGTCATAATTCTGAAAGAAAAACCGGCAGTTCCGCTTCCGTCAGACCTATTCATTGGCTATATTTTGATCAGATGCCGCATCAAGACGGCATGGAGCCATTCCGTTTCCGCATATCTATGGTATTGCTCATGAATAAAAAACTGATTGCCACACTCGCAGGCGCCGCTCTCGCCGGAGCCTGCTTCACTGCCGGTGCCGCCATTCCTGAGGGGCAGCTCACCATCTGGGTCCACAGCGACAAGGGCTACAACGGGATATCAAAGGTAGGAGAGAAATTCACGGCAAAGACCGGTGTCAGGGTAACGGTCGCCCATCCGGATCAGGTTCGAGGTCAGGTTCCAGCAGGCGGCCGCCACCGGCAACGGGCCTGACATCTTCCTCTGGGCCCATGACCGCTTCGGCGAATGGGCCAGGTCCGGGCTTATCGCGCCTGTCACGCCGGACAATGCCGAGAAGGGAAAGTTCCCGGAATTTGCCTGGGACGCGATGACCATCGGCGGGAAGATCTACGGCTACCCGATGAGCGTCGAGGCCATCGGCCTCATCTGCAACCGGAAGCTTGTCCCAGAGGCTCCCGGGAACTGGGAGGACTTCATCCCCCTTGATGACAGCCTCAGGAAGCAGGGCGCCAGGGCAATCTACTGGGACTACACCACGCCGTACTACAGCTACCCGCTCATTTCCGCACAGGGCGGCTTCGCGTTCAGGAAAGGCCCTGACTGGGACTATGACGTGACAAAGACCGGGATTGCCAATGACGGCGCGAAGGCCGGGCTCCGGTTCCTGGTCGGGCTGATTCGGAACAGGCACATGGAGTACGGCGCCGACTACGGAAAAATGGAGACGGAGTTCCGGAGCGGCCGGCTCGGCTGCATCCTGGCAGGCCCCTGGGCCCTCAGCAGCTACGAGAAGGCCGGGATCGACTTCTCCTTCAACCGCCTGCCGAAGCTTGGCGGAAAGAGATCAAAGGCGTTTGTCGGCATCCTGGGCTTCACCGTCAACGCCACGTCTCCCAACAAGAAGCTTTCAAAGGACTTCCTCGAGAACTACCTCCTGACCGATGACGGGCTGAGGACGGTTAATGAGGACAAGCCTCTCGGGGCGGCAGCGCTGAGGAGCTTCCAGAGAATGCTGAAGAGCGATCCGGTTGTCTCCGTTACACTCGAGAACGCGAGGGATGGCGATCTGATGCCGTCCGTCCCCGAGATGAGCAGGTTCTGGTCCTCCTTCGAGACCGCGCTCAAGACCGCCACCACCGACAGACAGTCGGTGGATGACGCGCTCAACACCGCGGCAAGGCGCATCGTCAGGAAGTATAGTAAACGACATTAGAAATTTCCGAATTGGTGGTCGACAATGCATGCCAATAGGCTAATGCCAAACGTCTATCGGAAGAAACTTTTGGCGTTTACTATAAGTCCCCGCTTCACGGCGCATCATTCAGGCTCCAGCATGCCAGGGGCCTTTTCCGTGTCTGGGCTCTGAGGAGGGGGATCATGGGCGGGAGTCCTGTCTGTGCACCCTGCTGCCATTTGTCAGAAAATGATGCAGATTCCGATTTTTTGGGCCATAATTTGATCCATAAAAGCCAAAGCGTTTCATATTTTGGCCTGAGCTGATAATATTCAGCCGCCTGATGCGCATAAAGTTACGGCATGAAGCCGGTATGCAGCAGCATCTTCCTCCCAGGCGGAAGGCGGCAGGGCGGCTGTTCCGGACAAAGAAGGCCGGATCACAGCCGGCAGCCATTGCCTGTCTGCGTATTTGATTGGATGGATTGCACAATGAAAAAGAAACTGATTGCCTCACTCGCAGCGATCGCTGCGCTCGGAACCTCCTTTATCGCCAGCGCTGCGATTGAGAAGAACCAGCTGACCGTCTGGGTCAACGGCGACAAGGGCTACAACGGTATTGCCAAGGTCGCTGAGAAGTACACCGCGAAGACAGGAGTCAAGGTAACGGTTGCCCATCCTGCCCAGCCAGAGCTCCAGTTCCAGCAGGCAGCCGCCATCGGCAGCGGCCCGGACATCTTCCTTTGGGGCCATGACCGCTACGGCGAGTGGGCAAGCGCAGGGCTTATCGCACCTATCAAGCCGAGCGCCGAGGAAAAGGCGAAGTTCGCTGACTTTGCCTGGGACGCGATGACCTTCGGCGGGAAGATCTACGGCTATCCCCTGAGCGTCGAGGCCCTCGGGCTCATCTGCAACAAAAAGCTCGTGCCCAATGCCCCGGAGAACTGGGAAGACTTCGCGAAGCTCGATGACGAGCTGCAGAAGCAGGGCGCCCATGCGGTGTTCTGGGAGTACACCACCCCGTACTTCAGCTATCCGCTGATTTCCGCGAACGGCGGCTACGCCTTCAAGAAGTCTGAGGAGGGCTGGTACAACATCAAGGATGTCGGCGTCGCCAATGAGGGATCCAAGGCCGGCGTTAAGTTCATCGTCGACATGATCAAGAACGGGCACCTCGAGAAGAAGGCTGACAACAATGTCATGGATGCCAACTTCGTGGCAGGCAAGCTCGGCTGCATCCTGGAAGGCTCCTGGGCATGGTCAGGCTTTGAGAAGGCCGGGATTGACTTCACCGTGAACCGCCTCCCGAAGCTCAACGGCAAGTGGTCAAGGCCCTTTGTCGGAGTGCAGGGATTCGTCATCAACTCCGCATCCCCTAACAGGGAACTTGCCAAGGACTTCCTCGAGAACTACCTCCTCACCGACGAAGGCCTCAAGGAGGTCAACGATGACAGGGCCCTGGGTGCCTCAGCACTCAAGAGCTTCCAGGAGCAGATCAGCAAGAACCCCCGCGTCGCCGCAACCATGGCGAACGCCGAGGTCGGCGATCTGATGCCGTCGGTTCCGGAGATGAGCAGGTTCTGGTACTCATTCCAGTCAGCACTCAAGTACTCCGCCAACGGCCGGCAGACCGTTGACGACGCGCTTCAGACCGCCGCGATGCGCATTTCCCAGTAAGCACTGAGGCCTCTGCGCTTCAGGAGGCTCCCGGGAAACCGGGGGCCTTTTTTGGTCACGCCTCATCATCTCTCTGCAATCCGCTGATCCGGGCAGTGCGTGCCCCTGATCCGTCCTCCTGTTATATATTTGGCAAAAGACGTTAAATACCCTCTAAATTCCAATCTCCGCAAAAACGTTAAAGCGCGCAGATATCTTTGAAAAAAAGTCATTCGCGGCGGTTTTTTCACTGATGTGTTCCGTTTCTGATAGTTTTGTCATAATTTTGAAAGAAAAAAAACGAAAGAATTTTTTATTTGCATGCACTGCTGTTAATATTTTAGTCGCTTGACGCGCATGGAATATCACGGCAGAGAGTCGAGTCGGTTTGCGGCAGCAGCTGATTTCCTCCGATCTCCGGTGGTTGACTGTGGCTGTACCGGGACAGAAGGCAGACCGGTCCCGATGCCGAGTGTTCTTATTTTTTTGCGTATTTGTATAAAAGGAATTACTCATGAATAAAAAATTGATCGCTTCCCTGGTAGGCATTGCTACCCTTGGAACCGCTTTTCTTGCCAACGCTGCAATCGAAGAGAACCAGCTGACCGTCTGGGTAAACGGTGATAAGGGCTACAACGGAATTGCCAAGGTTGGTGACAGATACACCAAGAAAACCGGCGTTAAGGTAACTGTTGCTCATCCTGATCAGGTTGAGGTTAAGTTCCAGCAGACCGCTGCTACCGGCAATGGCCCTGATATTTTCCTGTGGGCTCATGACCGTTACGGCGAGTGGGCTAAGGCCGGACTTCTTGCTCCCCTTACCCCCAGCGCTGAGGAGAAGGCCAAGTTCGCCGGCTTTGCATGGGATGCTATGACCATCGGCGGAAAGATCTACGGCTATCCTATGAGCGTTGAGTCAATCGGCCTCATCTGCAACAAGAAGCTTGTTCCCCAGGCTCCTGAGAACTGGGAAGACTTCGTCAAGCTCGATGAGTCCCTCCAGAAGCAGGGCGCCCGTGCAATTTTCTGGGACTACACCACCCCTTACTACAGCTATGCTCTGATTTCCGCAAACGGCGGCTATGCATTCAAGAAGTCAGCTGACGGCTTCTATGATGTCAAGGACACCGGTGTTGCAAATGAGGGCGCAAAGGCTGGCGTCAAGTTCCTCGTTGACCTCATTCAGAACAAGCACATGGACAAGGGCGCTGACTACGGCGTTATGGAAGCTAACTTCTCCAAGGGCAAGCTCGGATGCATCCTGAACGGACCTTGGTCATGGTCCAACTACGATCAGGCTAAGATCGACTTCTCCGTCAACAAGCTTCCTAAGCTCAATGGCAAGTGGTCCAGGCCGTTCGTAGGCGTACAGGGCTTCGTCATCAACGCAGCTTCTCCTAACAAGGACCTCGCTGTTGACTTCCTCGAGAACTACCTCCTCACCGATGAGGGCCTCAAGGATGTTAACGACGACAAGGCTCTCGGCGCTGCAGCTCTCAAGAGCTTCCAGGCTCAGGTAGGCAAGGACGCTCGCGTTGCTGCCACCATGGAGAACGCACAGGGCGGCGATCCTATGCCTTCTGTACCTGAGATGAGCAGATTCTGGTCTTCCTTCCAGACCGCTCTCAAGAACGCTACCACCGGCCGTCAGACCCTCGATGAGGCTCTCGACACCGCAGCAAAGCGTATCGCTCAGTAATATAATACATTTCAGCTAACGGGTAATCCCCGTAGTGAAGGGGGCTCCCAGAACATCGGGAGCCTTATTTTGTCTTAATTTTTGGCATAATCAAGGTTTTGGGGAATGGATCAGTCACGTAAGAAGTCCGGTGACAGCCACATGTGGGCCATTATCAAATGGCTTATTGTCGCTGTTATCGTGATTGTCAATCTTTACGCCGACATCAAGATGTATGCGAACGGGGATCTTGCGTATCCTCTGCTTGACATCATCCTGGTTGGCGCCGGCGTTGTCATTTTTACCAATAAGCGTCTGTATGCCCACCGCTATGCTTTCCCGAGTGTGGCCGGCATGTCTGCGTTTATTATCTTCCCGCTTGTCTACACAGTATGGATTGCCTTCACCAACTACTCAGGCGATCACGTAATGACCGTAGAGGGCGCAATGAACTACCACCTGCAGAAGAACTACAAGGTTGCAGGCGGCGACTACGACTTCAAGCTTCTCAAGGAGGCTGGCAGCAAGTATTCCCTCTTCCTCTCCCAGGGGGACAAGTTCTACAAGACTGCAGCTCTCGATCTGATGACCAACAAGCAGTTCTCCGCAACTGCTGATGCCAAGAAGAAGACTCAGAAGGAAGTGGCCCTCCAGGAATTCACCATCCCTTCGGATCAGGATGCCCAGAATTTCAATCCCGGCACCGTCGCTACTCCGAAGGAGCTGATGGATCACAGAATGTACCTCCGCAGCATGGTCCTGGTTGTCCCGGCTGTGGGCACCAAGCTCAGCATGAGCACCATGCAGAGGTTCTCTGCCGAGAAGCCCAAGTTCACTCTTGAGAAGTACGGACACAACATGAAGAACGGTACCGTTGTCAAGGACAAGTATCTTCTTCTTGACAATGAGACCAACCAGCTTTTCAAGCCGAACATGGAAACCGGCTTCTATCAGTATCTTGACGACAACGGGCAGTTCACCGGCGATCCGGTTGCCCCTGGCTTCAAGGTCTACATTGGCTGGGACAACTTCTCCAAGTTCCTGTCCAATCCTAGCGTAAGATTCCCGTTCCTCAAGATTTTCATCTGGACCGTGGTCTTCGCCGCATTCACCGTAGCATCAACTCTTGCTATCGGAATGGTTCTCGCGTGCCTCGTTCAGTGGCCGTTCCTGAGATTCCGCTCCATTTACCGTATGCTCCTGGTTCTGCCGTACGCGGTACCGTCCTTCATCTCCATCCTGGTGTTCAAGGGACTCTTCAACCAGAACTTCGGTGAAATCAACGTGGTAATGAAGGGACTGTTCGGCTGGATGTTTGACGCAGGCTGGGCCGGCCCTGACTGGTTTACCAATCCGATCTACGCAAAGGTAATGATCCTGCTCGTCAACGCATGGCTCGGATATCCTTACATGATGATCCTCTGCATGGGACTTCTGAAGTCCATTCCTGATGATCTCTATGAGGCATCCGCAATGGACGGCGCAGGCCCGTGGACCAACTTCAGGAACATTACGTTCCCGCTGCTTATCAAGCCGCTCACCCCGCTTCTGATTGCATCGTTCGCCTTCAACTTCAACAACTTCGTTCTGATTCAGCTGTTGACCAACGGCGGTCCTGATATGATCGATACAACCGAGGTTCCTGCCGGTCACACCGACTTGCTCGTAAGCTTCACCTACCGAATCGCATTCGAAGGCGGAAAGGGCAATGACTACGGTCTGGCAGCTGCCATCGCAACCCTCATCTTCCTGCTTGTCGGCGCTATCGCACTGCTGCAGCTTAAATTGACCAAGCAGAAGGCTTAAGGAGAAGCAGAAGAAATGGCTATTGTTCAGTCTAAAAACATCGTTTACCGCAAGGCAGGGGCACATGCCTTCATGATCGCGTTCCTCGCGCTCATCATGTTCCCCCTCCTTATGGTTGTGGCAATTTCATTCCGTGTCGGTAACTATTCAGTCGGCGACCTTATTCCTACTCCTGCGAACTCCACGCTGGATCACTGGAAGCTTGCCCTCGGAATATCGCTGACCCAGATGAGCCGCCAGAGCGGTGCAGATCTTCACTTTGTCGATGACGGAAACGGCAAGGTAATCATCTACGCGTCCGAGAACGGCAAGGGCTCATTCTCTGCCTTCAGCTCCAGCGCGTTCACCCCGTCTGAGGCTGCCAAGTTCAGCGCCAAGAACCCGACCGTAACCAACGGACAGTACAATCCTGAGGAGTACGACGCATCCAGGTTCAAGTCCAACAGCGAGGCTCTTGATCTCTCGAAGCAGCTTGCCAAGAAGCTTGTCATCGAGATCCCCTCGACCAGCGGACAGGGCAAGGATCGCTACATCATCGATTCTGTCAACAGAGACGGCACCCAGTTCGGCGTTTACAAGGAACTCACCATCAAGCCTCCTTTCCCGGTTCTCACCTGGCTGTGGAACTCGATTAAGGTCTCCCTGATCACTGCGTTCCTCATCATCTGCCTGTCAACGACCTCGGCCTATGCGTTCGCGCGCCTGCGCTTCAAGGGCAAGGGATTCATCCTGAACAGCATGCTGATTTTCCAGATGTTCCCTTCAGTGCTGGCCCTCGTCGCGATTTACGCGCTGTTCGACAAGATCGGCCAGTACGTTCCCTGGCTCGGCCTGAACACCCACGGCGGTCTGATTCTCTCCTACATGGGCGGCATCGCGCTGCACATCTGGACTGTAAAGGGATACTTCGAGACCATCGACGGCTCGCTTGAGGAAGCTGCAGCCATCGACGGCGCTACCCCCTGGCAGGCCTTCTACATGATCCTTCTGCCTCTTTCAGTACCTATTCTGGCAGTTGTGTTCATCCTGGCATTCATCGGTACCATCACCGAGGTGCCGGTAGCATCAGTCCTGCTCATGGATGTTGACAAGCTTACTCTTGCGGTAGGTTCACAGCAGTACCTCTACCCTCAGAACTATCTGTGGGGCGACTTCGCAGCTGCGGCCGTTATGTCGGGTCTGCCGATTACCATCGTCTTCCTTGCTGCTCAGCGCTACCTCGTCGGTGGTCTGACTGCAGGCGGCGTCAAGGGTTAACTGGCAACGGGAGCCGCTCTGAAAGGATAATGGGAAGCGGTTCCCGGATTGGTTAAAGATTTTTTACGGAGCTTTATAAAGCAAATGGCAGACGTAGTATTAAATAAAGTACGCAAGAACTACAATCCTTCCCTGATGAAGGATACCCTGCGCAACATCAACCTCAACATCAAGGATGGCGAGTTCATCGTGTTCGTAGGACCCTCCGGATGCGGTAAGTCAACCCTTCTCCGCATGATTGCAGGACTTGAGGACATTACCAACGGCGAGCTCATGATCGGCGGACAGTACATGAACGACGTTCCTCCTGTTGACCGCAACATCGGCATGGTGTTCCAGTCTTACGCTCTGTATCCGCACATGAACGTACGCGAGAACATGGCATTCGGACTTAAGCTCAAGAAGATGGATCCCGAGACCATCAACAAGCGCGTAAACCACGCTGCTGACATCCTCGGCCTGGTTCCGCTCCTTGACCGCAAGCCGAAGGCACTCTCCGGCGGTCAGCGCCAGCGTGTTGCGATCGGACGCTGCATCGTACAGCAGCCTTCCGTATTCCTGTTCGATGAGCCTCTCTCAAACCTCGATGCCGCACTCCGCGTAAAGATGCGTATTGAGATTGCAAAGCTTCACCAGGAACTCCAGGCAACCATCATTTACGTTACCCACGATCAGATCGAGGCTATGACCCTCGCAGACAAGATCTGCGTACTGTCCCCGCTCCGTGATGACGCTGAGTCCAACCTTGAGCAGTACGGCGCTCCGCTTGAGCTCTATCACAACCCGAGGAACAAGTTCGTCGCAGGATTCATCGGATCCCCGAAGATGAACTTCCTCGACTGCGTGCTGGTCGAAGTCGGCGAGAAGCAGTGCAAGGTCAAGCTGAACTCCGGCGAGATCATCACCGCCTGCGTTGATGCAAGGCGCAGCCCGGTAGGCACCAAGGTTCAGCTCGGAATCCGTCCTGAGCACCTCGTTCCTATCGATCATCCGGACGCAATGGGCCGCATCCAGGGCGAGGTCATGGTTGCCGAGCACCTTGGAGCTGAGTCCTTCGTATACATGAACGTCGACAACAAGGACTTCACCGTACAGGCTGCCGCAGAGCTCCCTGTTGATACCGGTGATACCCTCGTAGTTGGCGTACCTCCTCAGGCCTGCTACCTGTTTGACGAGAACGATATCGCATATCCTCGTACAACCACCTACAACCGCAGCTGATGGGGCGATGGCTGAATAACCCATAACAATAATTATTGCCAAACTTTAATTTTCGGGGGACCTGGAGAGGGTCCCCCTTTTTTGTGCCTGCTGCTGTGATCCTGCGCAGCCGGACTTCATTCCCTGCGTCTCTCCCACACCCAGATGCATGGCTGTTGTAAACTCACATCAAAAGCACTCAGGGACAAAGCCATGACAGAGCTCAGGCTGTCAGTGAGCAGTATTTTTTTTAATTCTTCTGTCCCTATTTTTGGATATCAGATTTTTTAAATTTCCACCTTCACTTTCATGAACTCATAAGTGGTATCCTCATAGTATTTCAGTCATTCATGGCCGAGTTCCGTAAGAAGCAGGGCAAACTCCTCATTCACATTCTCGACCGTCCATTCTCCTGTGATTCTGTTGAGCACCAGTGCAATGTTAAGGAACGACACGTACCTGTGTTCGGGCCGGGTGACAAGGGCACGGCCGTTTTCACCCGGCTCTAACATGACCGCAGCTGAGCCTGAAGTCACTCCGTCTGTCCTCGTTTTACAGAATCAGAGAGATGTGTCCGTCAGAGAGCATTAAAATTTACTGCTCACTGACAGTCAAGAAGCTTCCAGGAGCATCCGTGGGCTCTCCTTTCTGTTTGATGGTAAACTTGGACTTATTGGTATTACTGGGGAAGAACCATGACAGAGCTTCAGGAACTGCCGATTCCAAATCCGTCCTTTACATCCATCAGGCAGCTTAACCAGCTTTATGTTGACAAGACATCCTTGATTTATGAGTTGGCGCGCTTTAACAGCAGGCAGTATTTTCTTGCACGTCCCCGCCGGTTCGGGAAGTCGCTTCTGATCTCAACACTGGAGTCTCTGTTCAGGGACGGGCTGAAGATGTTCCATGGGCTCGCGATTGAAAAGCTCTGGAAGGACAGAGGAACCTACAAGGTCCTGAGACTAGATTTTTCCGGCATACCCTGCGAAACGAAGGAGAATTTTGAAAAGGCTGCTGTTATGAAGTTCTTCGGGAGTGCAACAGATGCCGGCCTGCTTGAGGCCGTAAGCACACCCGAGAGTTTTCCAAGCATTGCCTTTCTCATGGAAGCAATCTGCCGTAAAAGCAAAGACAATTCTGTTGTTCTGCTGGTTGACGAATATGACAGCCCGCTGTGCGCGAATCTTAACAATCCTGAGGTATTTGCACGGATTCAGAACTCGATTCATGATTTTTATGCAGTAGTGAAGGAATATGCAGGAAAATTCAGATTTGTCTTCATAACTGGTGTGACCAGATTCAGACATGTTGCAATATTCAGTGCCGGTTCAAGTATAAAGGATATAACCCTCAATCCAAAGTTTGGTACTTTGCTTGGCTATACTGAAGATGACCTGAGTGACAGCAAGCCGCTCGGCAGATATATTCTAAGAGCCGCAGCGGACATAAACCACATTCCTGAAGAGAAAGTATCAAAAAATCAGATTGACAGTTTGAAAAATGAAATAAGACGTTACTATGATGGTTACTGCTTTGACAATGAATGCGGAACTCATGTATATCAGACATGGTCTGTACTGAACTTCCTGTCATTGGATGATAAGCATAAGTTCCTTGACTACTGGTATGACTCAGGCGGGGTATCCGCTCTTCTGGTGAATTATTTCGAAAGCCATGGTGGTCTTTTCAGCCAGACAGAGGATATGACATTTTCTGCAACTGATTTCAGCTCTGCCTCATCTCTTGCAGATATGGATCCTGGAGTGCTTCTCACACAGTGCGGCTACTACACCATTAAGAAAGTGATTGATGGCGAGATAACCGTGGGGATCCCCAACATGGAACTTCAGCATGCCCAGGCCATGCTGCTCAGGGAAAGGTTATTTGACTATAAAAAGATCAATTCCGCGAGTGAGAGCAAGACAATTCTCAGCAAAAAAGAAATTACTCCAGAAGAATGCGCTGACTTCTTTAACAAAATATTCAATGCTGTCAGCAGTGAAAACAAGGTGACTGATGAATACCAGGCTTGCGATTACATTAAAGTATACTGTTTAGGAAGCGGATTCAGTATCCATCGTGAGTATCACCAGAAAAACGGCAGAGCTGATATCACTGTAGAATTCCCCGATCATAGACTTGTAGTTGAGATGAAGTTTGCAAGGTCAGAATCATCTTACGAAAAGCTTCTCAAATCCGCAGAGCAGCAGATTTTGGACAGGGATTATGGCAACTATATCCCTGCCAAGGCTCTTGTCAGGTTCGCCATGGTGTTCTCCGCAAGGGAGCAGAAAATCATCCGCTGCAGCGAGGTGAAATAGACCATCTGCCTGAGCGCTCAGCCTTACGGCATACCTGCCCATCGTTCGCTGGCAGTCTGCAGTCCTCTGCCGCACTGTTCAGCCCGGAGCTGCTTCATGCAGGCAGTTCATTCCACAATGCCAGGACGGAGCCTGAAGGTTCTCCGGCTGTCACTTTTTAATGGAATAAGGGGATGTATCCCGTGATGCGGAAAATGCATCTGAGGTGCTTCTGAAAGTGGGGAAATGAGAGGAAATTAAAATGTCTCCGCTAACAGAAGTAACGGAGACCATGCAACCGCCGCATGAAAGAATAGGAACTAACGAACTGAGAGAATTGTAATATCTCCCCAAATAAATGTAAACAAGATCACATTATTTATACTTAAAAAAAATTGATTTAGTTAAAAAAATTTGGGATTTGCTACAATTTGGTGCAATTTTGCCAAAAATTTTTTGGATTCTGTCAAAAAAATTTTCCGGACGGACATAACAGATCCGATGACAGCCAAAAAAATTTTAAAAACAGGCTATTTTTTAGCCAGACAGGAATGTTAAGCAAGCCTTCTTAAAAAACAGCTCATTTTCAGAGGAGCCATCCCTGCGATCCCGGAGCAAATTCTGCTCATTTTCTGCCCAGGATGCCTTCCCGTAAGCCGGAAAAGTATCCTTTTCGTGTGATTTAAAGCACTGTCTGTTCTTTCATATTAAAATTGGCGTTCCTGCGGGATGCTCCCGCTTTGACTGAGGTTCGGACTGTCTTTCCGTTTCCCTGAGGCTGACAATGAAGCTTGATGAATTCTATTTCGATCTGCCGCATGAGCTGATCGCTCAGTATCCTGTGAAGGATCGCGTTTCCTGCCGTCTTCTGAAGCTTGACGGCAACACCGGCAAGTACGAGGACCTGCACTTCAAGGACGTGCTGGGTCTCGTAGAGCCCGGCGACCTGATGGTCTTCAACAACACCAAGGTAATCCCCGCGAGGATGTTCGGCACCAAGAGCACCGGCGGCAAGGTCGAGGTGCTCCTCGAGAGGATGACCGGCGAGCGCGAGATCCTGGCGCACCTCGGCTGCTCCCACGCTCCGAAGGAAGGCGGCAGGCTCATCTTCAGCGACGGCATCGAGGCTGAGGTCACTGGGCGCGACGGCGATCTCTTCATGCTCCGCTTCAATACTGACGATGTCCTCGGCGTGTTCAACAAATACGGCCACATACCGCTCCCTCCCTACATCAACCGGAGCGACGAGCCCTCGGACAGGGTTGACTACCAGACCGTCTACGGGACTGTCCCGGGCGCCGTAGCGTCCCCTACCGCAGGCCTTCACTTCACCGACGAGCTCCTTGACGAGATCAGGAAGAAGGGCGTCAGGACCGAGTTCGTAACGCTCCACGTGGGCTCCGGCACCTTCCAGCCGGTGAAGGAGGACCGCGTTGAGGATCACCATATGCACTCGGAGTACATCGAGGTTCCGGAGAGCGTAACGAAGGCCGTCGCGGAGACGAAGAGGGCGGGGCACAGGGTGATCGCCGTCGGCACCACCTCTGTGAGGTCCCTTGAGAGCTGCGCCAAGTTCAGCGGCTCTGACGCGGAGCACCTGAAGCCCTATTTCGGAGAGACCGACATCTTCATCTACCCTGGCTATGAGTACAAGGTCTGCGACTGCCTCATCACCAACTTCCATCTCCCCTGCAGCACGCTCATCATGCTGGTCGCCGCCTTCGCGGGCTACCACCATACCCTGGACGCCTACAACCACGCTGTGGAGTCGAAGTACCGCTTCTTCAGCTACGGCGACGCCATGTTCATTACCAAAAAGACTGTCCCGGGAGACGTGATGCCTGACGGCGAGCCGCTCCCCGGAAGCGCTGAGAACGGCAGCGGAGAGTGAGATGCTGACATTTGAGCTCAAGAAGGAATGCGGGCGCGCGAGGCGCGGGATTATCCACACTGCGCGCGGCGACATCCAGACCCCCGCGTTCATGCCGGTAGGCACGCAGGCCACGGTGAAGGGCCTCACTCCGGAGGAGGTCGCCGAGTCAGGAGCCGAGATCCTGCTCGGTAACACCTACCACCTCTGGCTGCAGCCGGGCCCCGAGATCATCAAGATGCACGGCGGCCTCCACCAGTTCATGAACTGGCACCGTCCCATACTCACTGACTCCGGCGGGTTCCAGGTGTTCAGCCTCGGCGAGCTCCGGAAGCTATCCGAGGAGGGCGCTACCTTCCGCAACCCCCTGAACGGCGACAAGGTGTTCCTCTCCCCAGAGGTTTCGATGAGGATCCAGACCGCTTTGGACTCCGACATCGTGATGGTGCTCGACGAGTGCACTCCCTATCCCGCGACCCATGAGTACGCGGAGAAGTCCATGGAGATGTCGCTCCGCTGGGCGAAGAGGTCGCATGACGAGTTCCAGAGGCTGGAGAACCCCAACTCGCTCTTCGGCATCGTGCAGGGCAGCGTCTATGAGGACCTCCGGAAGCGCTCCGTCTTCGGGCTCCGCGAGATCGGGTTTAACGGCTACGCCATCGGCGGTCTTGCCGTAGGCGAGCCCAAGGAGATCCGCGAGCATGTCCTCGACTACACGCTCGAGATGCTCCCGAGGGCGCTCCCCCGCTACCTGATGGGTGTCGGGAAGCCGCAGGACCTCGTCGAGGGCGTAAGGCGCGGCATCGACATGTTCGACTGCGTGATGCCGACGAGGAACGCCAGGAACGGCCACCTCTTCACGAGGACCGGCGCGGTGAGGATCCGGAACAGCCGCTACAAGAACGACATGCGGCCCATCGATCCGGCCTGCGGCTGCTATACCTGCCGCCACTTCACGAGGGCGTACCTCCACCATCTCGACAAGTGCAACGAGATCCTGGGGGCAAGGCTCAACACCATACACAACCTCCGCTATTACGAGGATCTCATGAAGGGGATCCGCCGGGCTATAGAGGAGGACAGGTATGACGAGTTTGCCCGAATGTTCTATAATCACCTGGAGTCCGATCCGGACTAAACCGGGACGGTCTCTTTTTTTTTCTGCAACTCCCCTCCGTGGGAATAACGATTGGATAACCAGATGTTAGACTTTATTTCGACCGCGGCTGCCGCGGAAGGCGCTGCCCAGCCTCAGGAAGGCGGTCTCGGATCACTTATTGTGATGATCGTCATCTTTGTGGTCTTCTTCTATTTCTTCATGATCAGGCCGGGGAACAAGAAGGCCAAGGAAAAGCAGAAGCTGATCGACAGCATCGCCGTCGGAAGCGAGATCATCACCGTGGGCGGAATCTGCGGAAAGGTTCAGAAAATCAAGGATGAGTATCTGGTTCTGCTCCTGGGCGACGGGAAGACCACTATCGTCCTCAACAGGTCGTATGTCCATTCTGTCCTTCCCAAGAACACCATCGATGCCATCATGAGCGACGCCGCTGTCGAGGCCCCGAAGAAGTCCAAGGCTGAGCAGAAGAAGGGCTCAGAGCCTGCGAAGGGAGCAGAGCAGAAGAAGGCTCCCGAGCTGAACAAGGCCGATGAGCAGAAGAAGGCCGACGCTGCCGCCTCTGACAAATAAGATTTGATATACCATCTGGAGATAAGCTGTGATTAATAAGTTCCCGCTGTGGAAGAATCTCCTGGTAATTGCCATAGTGCTTTTCGGCATTATCTACTCCATACCGAACCTCTTCGGAGAGGATCCGGCCATACAGATAAATGCTACCAAGGGCGCGTCAGTTACCCAGGGCGATGCTGACAGGGTTCTCGCGAAGATCAAGGAGCTCGGAATAACCCCGAAGTCTTCCGAGCTGAAGGATGACCAGTTCGTGGTCAGGTTCAACTCCGAGGAGGATGAGTTCAAGGCGCGAGAGGAGGCCCAGGAGCTCCTTGGGGAGCGCTTCATCGTCGCGATGAACCTCCTCCCCAGCACCCCGAAGATCCTCTCCGCCATCGGCGCCGAGCCGCTTAAGCTCGGACTTGACCTCCGCGGCGGCGTGCATTTCCTCATGGAAATCGACATGGACGAGGCTCTTGCAAAGTCCTCACAGCAGTACGTGCAGGACATCAAGAGCGAGCTGCAGAAGCAGAAGATCCACTATTCAAGCGTAACACTCGGCGATGAGCAGGTCATCACCACTGCCTTCAGGACCGAGAAGGAGCGCGATGACGCGATTGACTACCTGCGCACCCATCACAACGATCTGATCTTCACCTCTGACGCTGACGGTCAGAAGTTCCTCATCAAGGCGAGAATCACCGAGAACCGCCTCGCTGAGCTCAAGACCTACGCCGTTGATCAGAACATCAACATCATCAGGAACCGTGTCAACGAGCTCGGTGTCGCCGAGCCTCTCGTACAGCGCCAGGGCTCAGACCGCATCATCGTCGAGCTCCCGGGCATTCAGGACACCGCGCGCGCCAAGGAAATCCTGGGCGCGACCGCGACTCTTGAGTTCCGCATGGTTGATGACGCGGGCGACATCGAGTCCGCAGCCAAGGGATCCGTCTCCGCCAACTCCGAGGTCTTCCAGAACGAGGAGGGACGCCCTGTGGTCCTCAGGAAGAAGGTTATCCTCACCGGTGACCATATCCAGGACGCGAACGCCGGAGTTGACGAGTACGGCAGGCCGCAGGTAAACATCAAGCTTGACGGAGCCGGCGGAAACCGCATGATGGACGAGACCCGCGACAACATCGGCAAGCCCATGGCCACCCTCTTCATCGAGTACAAGCCCACCAAGGAGGTCGGCGCTGACGGCAAGCACAAGTTCAAGAAGGTCTCTGTCGTAGCGAACGTCGCCACCATTCAGTCGACCCTCGGCAGCAACTTCCGCATCACCGGCATCGGCAACGCGAAGGAGGCAAGGAACCTTGCCCTTATCCTCCGCGCCGGCGCTCTTATCGCTCCTATCCAGATCGTTGAGGAAAGGACCATCGGACCGAGCCTCGGAAAGCAGAACATCGAGAGCGGTCTCCATGCGATGGAGCTGGGCCTTGCGCTCATCCTTGTATTCATGGCGATCTACTACAGGTGGTTCGGCGTCATCGCCGATCTCGCCCTCATCATGAACCTCTTCCTCCTCGTCGGAATGATGTCAATCATCCCCGGCGCCGTCATGACGCTCCCCGGCATCGCTGGTATCGTCCTGACGCTCGGCATGGCGGTCGATGCCAACGTGCTGATCTTTGAGCGCATCAGGGAGGAGCTTGAGCAGGGCAGGAGCCCTCAGCAGGCGATTGAACTGGGCTTCGGACGCGCCTTCATCACCATCATGGACTCCAACCTCACCTCCCTTATCACCGCGGCAGTGCTGTTCTGCCTCGGCACCGGTGCGGTCAAGGGCTTCGCCATCGTCCTCATGATCGGTATTGCAAGCTCGCTCTTCACTGCCATCACCGCGTCAAGGGCGCTGGTCAATGTCATCTGGGGCGGCAAGGCCGGTCTCAAGACGCTGCCCATCTAATGAAGGAGATACAGAGAAATGTTTAAGCTTATCAGACTGAAGAAAGCGATCCCCTTCATGAGGCTAGGACCGTACATCGGCGTGCTCGCCTGTGTCTGCGTGGCCATTGCCATCGGGCTCCTCTGCGTGAAGGGACTTACCTTCGGACTTGACTTCACCGGCGGCACGGTAATCGAGCTCGGCTTCTCGAAGTCGATGCCTCCTGCCGAGGTCACCAAGATCCTCGACGGCGCCGGCATTGAGACCTCCTCCGTGCAGCAGTTCGGCAGCTCGTCAAATGTTGCTGTCAGAATACAGCCCAAGGAGGGCGTTGACCAGAAGGCACTCTCTAACAAGGTGTTCAGCACCGTCAAGGCTGTCCACAGCGACGTCAAGCTCATCCGCGTCGAGTACATCGGACCCTCGGTCGGCGAGGACCTCGTATACGGCGGACTGGTATCGCTCGCCGTGTCGCTCCTTGCGATCCTGATCTACGTTGCCTTCCGCTTCCAGTGGAAGTTCGGCACGGCCGCCATCCTCTCGCTGGTGCACGACACCATGCTGACGCTCGGCGTGTTCAGCCTCTTCGACATCGAGTTTGACATGACCGTGCTCGCGGCGCTCCTCACCATTATCGGCTACTCGCTGAACGATACCATAGTGGTGTTCGACCGAATAAGGGAAAACGCGCGCATCATGCGCAATGAGACGATGCCCAACATCATCGATCTCGCGATAAGCCAGACCCTGAGCCGTACCATCATCACCTCGGGAACCACCCTGTTCACCACCGTTGCGCTCCTCATCTTCGGCGGCCCGATGATCTTCGGCTTCTCACTCGCGATGACCCTCGGCATCTGCTTCGGTACGTTCTCCTCAATCTATGTGGCCTCCTACTCGGCAATCCTGATGGGCGCCACCCGCGAGAACCTGCTGCCTCCTCCGCCTCCTGTAATGGACGAGAAGGAAATTGACGAGGAGGAAGACGAGGACGAGTAATCCTCCATTCCCCTGAGCGAGGCCGCCCCTTCGGGGGCGGCTTTTCAGAATGTGCCGGGGCATGTTCTGAAAAGCCGCAGGGCCGTGAAAGGCATGACTGTCAGTCTGCCAGATCCGCATAATGCACGCCATGCGCTGGAATCATTGCCCGATCAACAAACCAGGCAAGGCCTGTTTCTGGAGGTAGTCGATGAAAATTGTTCCGGTATGCGCTCTGCTGGCGCTCCTGCCGCTTGCGGGCTGCGCCTCGTTCCATCCGGTTACCGCATCCCCCCTTGAAATCGGCCAGAAGTACCGCACCAATGTGGTTGCCTACAGCCAGAGGATGCAGAACTCCTCAGCCTCTGACGAGGAGCGCGGCTGGATCCTCTACGAGAGGGCGGAGCTGTTCCTCGCGCTCGGCATGCTTGACTACGCGAAATCCGACTTCAGGACGATAATCTATCTGCCCCGCGGCGCGGTGAGCAGGCAGCTTCAGGCGCATGCCTTCCAGAGCAACGCCTGGGTGTACCTGCTCTCCGGAAGCTGGATTGACGCAGCGCAGATGCTTGACAGCTCGCAGGAGCTGGGGCTTTCGAACGCGAGATCGCATTTCATCAGGGCTGTGCTCTCCTATTACACCGGGCGCAGGGACAGGGCCGGTGACGAAATTGCAAAGTACCGGAGCATGGTGCCTGATGACCGCAGGGGAGTGTTCTGGAGCTGCCTGATCGCGGCCGCTGCCTCGACCGACAGCGTTAAGGAGCAGTGCGTCATGCCTCCGGAGGCAGACACGGCCGAGTCTCTTGCGCAGAGCGGCGGAAAGCAGATCCCGACCGTGCTTGACGTGTTTTCGGGCAGGGACTCGCCTGATGAGCTCCTCAAAGCCATAGAGGAGGCTACTCCCGAGCCTGCCGACAACACCAGGAGGGCAGAGCTCCTCTCTGAGGCGTACTACTACCTCGGAAAGTACTACGAGCTCAGGGAGAAGCCTGACGAGGCGCTCCTGTGCTTCCGCATGTCGGCTGCGCAGAATGTCTTTGACTCGGCAGAGCACGGGCTTGCGGTACTTGAGCTGAGGCTCCACGGCGACACCAGGGTCCGTGAGCCGGACTGAGAGCCCTGCTCCCCGTAATTTCTTATTGCACCTGTTTTTGTGAAAAACGTAAATGCGTCTTCCTGTATATCTTGACTACGCGGCTACCACTCCGGTCGATCCGGCCGTTGCCGCAGAAATGGCAAAGTACCTGACGATTGACGGGGTGTTCGGCAACCCCGCCTCAAAGTCCCACCGCTACGGCTGGGAGGCCGCCGAGGCCGTCGACGAGGCGCGAAACAATATCGCCGCGCTCATCAACGCCGACTCCCGCGAGATAATCTTCACCTCCGGCGCCTCGGAGAGCGACAACCTGGCCCTCAAGGGCACTGCGCTCGCGAACCAGGGGAAGAAGAAGCACATCATCGTGAACGCGCTCGAGCACAAGGCCATCCTTGACACGGCCGACTTCCTCGAGAGGCAGGGCTTTGAGGTAACGAGGCTCAATCCGGGCCCCTCCGGAGTCTTCAACCCTGAGGACGTGGAGAAGGCCATCCGGCCTGACACCTTCCTTGTGAGCATCATGCACGTGAACAACGAGATCGGGTCGGTGCAGGATCTGAAGGCCCTCGCTGCGGTCTGCCATAAGCACGGAGTGCTCTTCCACTCGGATGCCGCGCAGAGCGCCGGGAAGGAGCGAATCGACGTACGCGACATGGACATCGACCTCATGAGCCTCTCCTCGCACAAGGTCTATGGCCCCAAGGGCATCGGCGCGATATTCATCAGGCGCATGCCGAAGGTCGATCTGGTTCCCCTGATCCACGGGGGCGGGCATGAGAGGGGCTACCGCTCGGGAACGCTCGCAACCCACCAGATTGTCGGCTTGGGCGAGGCGTTCAGGCTCGCGAAGGAGAATTTCGACACCGAGATCCCGCGCCTCAGGGCGCTCCGCGACCGTCTCTGGGCAGGAATACAGAAGGTCGGAGGGGTAAGGGTGAACGGCTCGATGGAGCACCGCGTCGCCACAAACCTCAACGTGAGCTTCGAGGGCGTTGACGGCGACATGCTGATGGTCTCACTCAGGAACCTCGCGGTATCGACCGGATCAGCCTGCACCTCGGCCTCGGTCGAGCCCTCCTATGTGCTCCGCGCCATCGGCGTATCGCGCGAGCTGGCCCACGCATCAATCCGCTTCTCCCTCGGGCGCTTCACGACCGAGGAGGAGATCGACTACGCCGTCGGAGTCATACAGAAGGAGGTTCCGGAGCTCCGCAAGATGCCGAAGCCATTCTGAGGCATCCTTATTTCAGCAAAGCACAATGTCTGGCGGCCGGACATTCCGGCCGTTAATCTTTTCAGTAATCCCCCGAGCTCAGCCTTAACCATTCCGCAGCTCCTGTCAGGACTCACCGCAGCAGAGTCCTTCTGCGCCACAGCCGGCAGCCTGAGCTCATATGTACTCCCTCTGGCACAAAAGAAAAGCCCCTGTCTCCCGGAGGAGGCAGGGGCCTCTTTTCTGATGCCGCCTTTTCAGGCAGCCAGATTAGAAGTTGTAGAAGGCGCCGATGGAGAGCCAGTCGTTGTGCTTGGTGTCATGCGGGCCCTCGGCGAAGTTGTCAACATACTCAACCTGGATATAGGTCTGCTTGTTGACGTTCCACCTTACCTGGGCATTCCACTGGTTCAGGACAACATCATTTTTGCTATTATTCCACTGGTTCTTGAAGTAGCCCCAGCCTGTATCGAAGGTGAAGAGCTTGCCCGGGGTGGTGTAGCTTGCGACGATATCGAAGCCGTCGCCGTTGAACGCCTTGGTGTCAGCGGACTTGTCGCTGAAGCCGTCCGCGCTCATCAGTCTGGTGTGGTCATAGACGCCGGCGAAGTAGAAGCCCGGCTTGCCATGGGAGCCCCAGTAAGCGCCGAGGTTGCCCTCAATGCGGTCTCCGGTGTTGTACTTGCCCTCGTCAATGGCCTTGACGTAGTTGTAGGCGCCTACAAAGCCGAGCCCGATAGGGGTGTCATAGCTTACTGATGCTGCCACGCCGGCCTGGGCGTTGCTGTCAGGATCGCGGAAGCGGTAGGAGATGGAGTAGCCGAAGCCGTCCAGGTCGTCAGCCTTCCACATAATGATGCCGTCCTGACGCTCGGAGCTTGCCACCTTCTTGTACTTGTCAAGAGCGGTTCCGTTTCCTTTCTTACCCCAGTTTCCGAATACGTGAATCGGCTTGATGGCGCGGAAGGATGCAGGCTCCATATGGCCGCCGAGGAGTGAGCCGTACTCGCCGAAGCGGGCGCCTACCCAGGCGTAACGGATTTCCATGCGCTTGTCGTCCTTGATGTTGTCCTCAGCGGACAGATCGTACATAACGTTGCCGAATACGCTGAAGAAGTCATTGACCTTGGACTCGCCGCTGACGCCGAGACGTGCGGAGCCGATGAATCCCGGATGATCATCAGGGTTCTTCTTCTTGGTCTGGTTCAGGTAGCCGTAGCTGTTGAGAACCTCAGCCTTAACACGGCCGTTGATGGAGAGCGAAGCGGTGTCGGTCTTGTAGATTTCCGCAGACATAGCGCTTGATGAGATAACAGCAGCGCTGACAAGGGCTGCGAGCTTAATCTTGTTCATATGTTACCTTTCCTTTTAATAGTTCAGCAGATGATTTATCCGGCTCAGGGCCGTTTGTTATTCAGCTTGCGGAGATTCACAGGCAGCGCCAGAAGATTTTCCTGACGTTAAATCGCCTGAACTCTGAAACTCTGTGCGGATTATTGCATAAACATGCGACAGAATTAACACTTTTCCCATCCTAATCGCTCCTAATTTGCCTGAGCACAAATTAGTCAGTGTCTTTGCAAAACCTTTGCAATTGCAGACTGATTCCTTCTCATATGCGGAATACAATGCCGTAGTCTGTTGAAGTGGGCCTCCTCTTTTGAGCTTGGTAAAAGATCCTGCATGCGGCCTGGGGAAAGGGCAGAGACTTTGGCTCCCTGCCCGGGGCCTGTCAGGAAAGATGCTGAGGCAGGCCCGAATCCCCTTATTGCAGGGCAGATCAGAAGTTGTAGACTGCGCCGATTGAGAGCCAGTCCTGGTGGGCAGTTCTGTGCTCGCCGTCGCCGAAGTTGTCAACGTACTCGACGATGCCGTAGGCCTGCTCGTTGAAGTGCCAGAGTGCGATGCCGGTGATCTGGTTCACCGCGTCATCCCTGTCGCTGTTTCCCCAGTTATTCTTGAAGTAGCCCCAGTCTGCGCCGATGGTGAACGCTCCGCCCGGAGTTGTGTAGCTTACGACCGCATCAAAGCCGTTGCCGTCGAAGCCTGTTGCTGAGTTTCCGGAGGTCTCATCATCGCGGAGTCCGTTTGCAGAGTTGAGCCTGGTGTGGTCATAGGACGCTGCGGCGTAGAAGCCCGGCTTGTCAAAGGTGCCGTAGTAGGCTCCGAGGATGGCCTCGGTCCTGTCGCCGGTGCCGCCGGCGAGCTTCAGCAGGCCGTCCTTCTCGTCAACCTTGTATACCGGGGTGTCATCGATCGCCTTGTTGTACTGGTAGCCTGCGACAAAGCCGAGCCCTATCGGGGTCTCATAGCCGAAGGAGGCTGCGATTCCGTCCTTGGTGTTGTCGCCGTGATCGCGGAAGCGGTAGGAGACAGCATAGCTGAAGCCATTGAGGTTGTCCTCCTGGAACTTGATGATGCCGTCCTGCCTTACGGCCGCGCCGACGCCGTAGGTGTCAAGCGAGGAGCCGTTTCCGGCAACGCCGAAGTGCTCGAACACATCGACATGGGCTAGGGCGTTGTAGGCTGCGTTGAGCTGGTGTCCCGCGGTCAGCTCGCCGTACTCGCCGAAGCGCACTCCGACGTAGCCGAAACGGATTTTGAGGCGGTCATCCGCGTCTATGCCGTCCTCGGAGTTCAGGTCGTATATGACGTTCCCGAACACCGAGAAGAAGTCATTTACCTTTGACTCTCCGCTTACGCCTAGACGCGATGTAAGCGAGAATCCGGGATGGTCTTCCTTGTCGGTCTTTGCGGATATTTTCTGGTATCCGTAGCCGTTAAGGGCCTCTGCCTTTACACGGCCGTATACCGAGAGGCTTGCGCTGTCAGTCTTGTAGACCTCTGCCGCACCGGCGCCTGCCGAGACGAATGCTGCTGCGATAATGGCTGCTGTTTTAATCTTGTTCATTGCTTTTTCTCCGGTAATTATAGTAAGTAAAAACCATATTATTCATAGCGAATGAATAGGTTTTCTCGTATCTTATACCCGTTTGTGATCGCGCGCAACATTTTTTTTGAGAGAAATTGGTGCAAATCAGGATCGTAATGGGGCAGAAAGGCAGTCCGGATGCCGGTTCCGGGGCAGAAAAATAATTTTAAATTTTTATGAAAAGCTGGCTTTCAGGTCACTGGCTGGCACCCCCGGCAGGAAGGCGCTGGAAAAAACAGGTTTGATGTTATGTACAGGGCTTCAGTCAGGAAGCTCTGGCTGACGTGGAGCCAGCTCGCGACCAATGGGAAAATTCAGCAGCCTTGTGGTTACAATGGCTGGTCGCTTCCTGTTTTGCATACGAAAAATCCCGGCAAGAGCCGGGACCTGTGATACATTTCATACGTCAGGAGAAGACTCAAGGATGCAGGCATCGCCTGAGAACAGCAGAACCGGATGTTCCTCTCGGGCACAATGGCGGCACAGGCTGTTTATCCTGGCCTCAGTCGCGGCAGGGTGATTCAGCCTTATTATCAGAAGCTGTAGACGGCTGCTACAGAAAGCCAGTCCTGGTGCGCCTTTCTGTGCGAGCCGTCACCGAAGTTGTCCACATACTGCAGGATGCCGTAGGCCTGTTTGGTGATGTGCCAGCGTACTATGCCGGCAAGCTGGTTTACGGCGCGGCCACTGCCGCTCTCTGCCAGCTGGTTCTTGAAGTAGCCCCAGTCGGCGCCGAAGGTGAAGGTGCCCCCGGGCGTGGTGTAGCCGGCATAGGCATCAAAGCCATCGCCCCGGAAGCCGCTGGCGGAGGCTCTGTCGCTGAGGCCTTTGGGTGAATTGAGCTTGGTGTGATCATATGACGCTGCCGCGTAGAAGCCTGGCTTGTCATATGTCCCGTAGTACGCTCCGATGATTGCCTCGGTCCTGTCGCCGCTTCCGGAGATCCTCATCTGGCCGCTTCTGTCAGCGGTGTAGACGGGGCTGTCATCAACGGCCCTGTTGAACTGGTAGCCAGCTGTAAGCCCGAACCCGGATTCGGCCTCATAGCCGAATGATGCAGAGATGCCGTCCTTGCTGTTGTCGCCCCGATCGCGGAAGCGGTAGGAAACCGCGTAGCTGAAGCCGTCAATATTGTCTGCCTGGAACTTGATGATGCCGTCCTGCCTTATCGCAGCTCCGACGCCGTGTCTGTCAAGTGACGAGCCGTTGCCTGAGATACCAAAGTGCTCGAACACATCGATGTGCGCGAGGGCATTGTAGGCTGCAGGATACTGGTGACCTGCTGTAAGCGCTCCGTACCTGCCGAAGCGCGCACCTATATAGCCGAAGCGGATTTTCATCCGGTCTTTGGCATCTATTCCGTCCTCTGCATTCAGGTCATACAGGAAGTTTCCTAATGCAGAGAAGAAGTCATTTGCCTTTGACTCGCCGCTCAGGCCCAGACGGGCGGTAAGCGACAGTCCCGGATGATCCTCCCTGCCGGTTTTTGCGGAGAACTTCTGATAGCCGTAGCCGTTCAGTGCCTCAGCCTTGACTCGCCCGTATACTGAAAGGCTCGCGCTGTCAGTATGGTAGACTTCGGCTGCGCCGGCGCCTGCCGATATGAATGCTGCTGATAGTGCCGCGATTTTCCTGATGCTGGTCGTCACCTGATTCTCCTTCCAGTGGTTAATTCCTATTAAACATAAAGGATAAGTGGGATATAGCACAATTAGAATAATAAAGGCTTATGGAATAATTTGCAATAATTTTGTGCATAAGCGCCATAATTTGGCACTAATTAGTGCTGACTGGTTATATTTAGTCAAAATTTCAGCAGAAGGCGGAGGTTATGCACTTTTTATTTGCAAAACAAGTACCTGCTGAGCCAGGCCATGGCGGATATGTTTTGTTATTGGAGCTGGATGACCGTGCCGGATATCTGAAAGTTCGGATGGGGAGTCACAGAATGGCGCAGTGGTTATGGAGAGAGCGTTGTTTTCAGTTAGTCTGCGCTGTATGTCTGGAATGCACAGTTAGCCTCTCTGTTTGTTCTGAATTGAGGCGGGAGAGATCTGCACCGTTATTTCAGTGCGGCAGGGCAGCAAGTGCCTAATAAAAAAGTCCCGGCATAAGCCGGGACCTCTGAGAATCTTACAGCGTCAGGATAGGATTAGAAGCTGTAGATTGCGCTGAAGGAGAGCAGATCCTGATGGGCATCAGAGTGCTCGCCGTCGCCGAAGTTGTCAACATACTCGATCTGGAGCGCTGCCTGCTCGTTGATGTTCCAAGAAGCGATGGCGCTAAGCTGATCAACCGCATCGTCCTTGTCGCTGTTGGCCCACTGGTTCTTCAGATATCCCCAGTCGATGGTAAAGGTGAACATTCCCTTCGGAGTGGTGTAGCTGGCAAGGAGGTCGAAGCCGTCGGCCTTGAAGCCGGCAGAATTGTCACCGGAGGTGAAGTCATCCTTCATGTGATCGCCGGAGTTGAGCTTGGTGTGGTCATAGACGCCGGCTGCGTAGAAGCCAGGCTCGCCGTATGAGCCGTAGTAGAGGCTGAAGAGCGATTCGGTCCTGTCGCCGTAAGCGGTTGATTTGTCTGCCTCAACGTAGTTGTAGCCGGCAGCCGCGCCAAGTCCGAACGGAGAGTCATAGCTGAGTCCTGCGGCGATTCCGTTCTTTACGTTGTCGCCGGAATCGCGGAAGCGGTAGGAAACAGACGCACCGAAGCCTGCAAGATCATCAACCTTGTACATGATGATTCCGTCCTGCCTGGAGCCGGTGGCAACAGTTCTGTTGTCGTCAAGGCTGCCGCCGTTTCCGCCGATACCCCAGTTATCGAATACATCGACAGGAGCGAGGGCCCTGTAGGAAGCGGGCTCCATATGGCCTGCGACCAGCTCGCCGTAGTCACCGAAGCGTGCGCCTACGAAGCCGTAACGTACCTTCATGCGGTCATTGACGTCACCGATGTTGTCCTCTGCGTTGAGGTCATAGCTGATGTCGCCGTAGAAAGAGAAGAAGTCTGTTGCCTTGGATTCGCCATGGAGGCCGACACGGGCAGTTCCCAGGAATCCGGGATGCTCATCGGCGTCCTTCTTGGCTGATACTGCCTTGTAGCCGTAGCCGTTGAGAACCTCGGCCTTTACACGTCCGTAAAGGGAGAGGCTTGCGTCGTCACTCTTGTAGATATCAGCTGCAGATGCAACGCCAGTGGTAAGGAATGCTGCACCGATAAGTGCTGCGATTTTGATCTTGTTCATAGGTTTCTCCTTCTCAATAAGTAAAGGTTTTACCGGTCTGGAAGCTGCCGGATTATTGTTATCGTTTCCGGGTCAAGGGCCTGCGTTCCTGACTGGCTCATCTGCCAGCTCTTTTTCTGCAGGCCCAACTGCAGATCGCCCTTTCATTATTGCAGAAAATGCGTGGAGTTAAAACATAAAACGTGATCAATATCATGTTATTTTTGATGTACAGCAAAAAATTTTCCGGTTTTGCGGAATTTTTTCAAATAAACCTAATTTATTTGGCAAATTACCTGAAAATATTTATTTATTAAATCTTGCAGGCTTGTTTGGTTAATTTAATTAAGTCTGAGTGCGAGAAATTCTCCCGCTGATGCGGGATTCGTGACTGTATGAAAACTGTATAGATCTGTGGTGCAGCACATGTCTGTGCCTGATGCTTCCGTCATACGGCATTCCGCTCGGAAAAGCCCGTATTGCCGCCGCAAGTATACGCCATGCACCATAAAAGTGCCTGCTGTCATCCAATCTTCCGGAGCCGGTCCTTCTCATGGGAGCCGGAATGGCGTTCCGGTGCGGAATCCAGCAGTCCAGGGCAGTGCAGCTGCATCTGAAGCATTACTGTTAATGCGTAATCCGTGCCACTCTTCTCTAAATAGTGCATCGTGCATTGAATGCCGCGGCGGAGCCGCCTTGCTTATGAGGTGAGCTCCCGCGCGCGTTACTGGTGCCGGCAGTGGAGAGTGGCGTACCTGTACGGCCTTAGGGAAATAACCGGAGCATGAAGAGACTCCGGAAATCCTGAAATAAAAAAGTCCCGGCCGGAGCCGGGACTGACATTATGTTTTGGTTTGGTCTGAAGCGGCGCAGTGCGCCTTATTGATTAGAAGTTGTAGATTGCACCGAAGGTGAGCAGATCCTGGTGCGCATCCCTGTGCTCTCCGTCAGCGAAGTTGTCGACGTACTCAACAAGGAGCTGGGCCTGCTCGTTGATGTTCCAGGTGATGTTTCCGACAACCTGGTTGACGGCAACATCGTTCTCACTGTTGTTCCACTGGTTCTTCAGATATCCCCAGTCAGCGGTGAAGGTGAACATCCCCTCCGGGGTGGTGTAGCTTGCAACGAGGTCGAAGCCGTCTGCGTTGAAGGCACAGTCCTCGGTGCAGTACTTCACATCGCCATCGCTCATGTGGTCGCCGGTGTTGAGCCTCGTATGGTTGTAGACGCCGGCGCCGTAGAAGCCAGGCTCGCCGAATGAGCCGTAGTAGGCGCCGAGGATGGTCTCGGTCCTGTCGCCTGTTACGCTCTTGTCGATTGCCTTGTTGTACTGGTAGCCTGCAGTGAAGCCGAGCCCGATGGGGGTGTCATAGCTGAGGCCGGCGGAGATGGCGTTCTTGGTGTTGTCGCTGCTGTCGCGGAAGCGGTAAGAGACTGAGAAGCCAAGGCCTGAGCCGCCGAGATCATCAGCCTGATACATGATGATGCCGTCCTGCCTGCTTGCAGCGCCGGTGTTGTGGAGGTCAAGAGACGCGCCGTTTCCGGCAAATCCCCAGTCCTCGAATACATCGACAGGAGCGAGTGCGCGGTAGGCAGCCGGCTCCATGTGTCCGCCGAGCAGCTCTCCGTAGTCGCCGAAGCGCATGCCGACCCAGCCGTAGTAGACGTTCATGCGGTCATTGGCGTCGATGCCGTCCTCGGCGGAGAGATCGTAGTAGATGTTGCCGAATGCGGTGAAGAAGTCATTGACCTTGGACTCGCCGCTCACGCCGAGACGGGCGGAGCCGATGAATCCGGGATGATCTTCCTTTCCAGTCTTCAGGGACTGGTCAGCATAACCGTAGCCGTTCATGATCTCGGCCTTGACGCGTCCGTAGACCGAAAGGCTTGCGCCGTCAGACTTGTAAACCTCTGCCGACATTGCTCCCGCTGAGTAGACAGCAGCAGCTGCGAGCAGTGCGATTTTCAGTTTGTTCATCATTTTTCCTTTTTTTCTCTGGGTTAGTACAAATTCTTTCCTCTCTGTGAAGGGGCCCTTCGCTGTCCGGGCCCCGGGAGAGACTTAGTGGCACATCGGGCATCCGCCTGAGCTCTGGCAGTCAGAGCAGCAGGACTTCCCTTTCTTCCTGCCTCTGCGGATAGTCCAGAGACTAAGGGAAAGAACCGCGATTAAGCCGAATCCGATAATGAGATCTGCCATTTTCAGCCCCTTGCCGCAGCGGCGGCCTGAGTATTGATTTTTGTCTTCTTTTCCTTTCCGGTATTCACGCCCCAGGGCAGCTTGAAGCAGAGCAGCGCGACCATGGCAACGAGCACGAGAACGGCAACGAAGGTCCAGCCGGTGAAGCTGCCGGTAACAAACCAGACGGACATCTGGTAAACGACCAGGGAGACGAGCCAGGCGAAGACGTTCTGGTAAACGAGAGCGATGATTGCCCACTTCCTGGTGTCAAGCTCCTTCCACATGGTGCTCACAGCCGCAAGGCAGGGCGAGTTCAGGAGGTTGAAGAGCAGGAAGCTAAAGGCGGCCATGCTGGTCGGGAACATCTTGCCTGCGGCGCTCCAGAGAGCTGCGTCCTCCTCGGTGGCGTCAGCGGCTCCCGAGAGGATGCCGATGGTGGAGACAATGCTCTCCTTTGCGGCGAAGCCGGAGATTGAGGCGGCGACCGCGTCCCACCTGCCGAATCCGAGCGGAGTGAAGATCGGGGCAATGAGTCCGCCGAGCCAGGCCATGATTGACTCCTCGGTGTCGCAAAGGCCGAATGAGCCGTCATGGAAGCCGAAGGAGGCGAGGAACCAGATGATTACGCAGGCCGCGAAGAGGATTGTTCCGACTTTCTTGAGGTAGCCCTTGATGCGGTCCCACATGTGCATGAGGATGGTGAAGAAGGTAGGAACATGGTAGTCAGGGAGCTCCATCACGAAAGGCTCGGCGGAGCGGCCGATGATGCCGGTGTGGCGGAGGATTACTGACGATACGAGCACTGCGACGACGCCGATGAAGTACATGAACGGAGCCATCCAGACCGAGCCGCCCAGGATGATGCCTGATACGAGGGCAATGAGCGGGAGCTTTGCGGAGCAGGGAACGAAGGTCGCGGTCATGATGGTTGCGCGCCTGTCTCCGTCATCCTTGATGCTGCGTGCGGTCATTATTCCGGGAACTCCGCATCCTGAGGAGATGAGGAGCGGAATCATGCTGCGGCCGGAGAGGCCGAAGCGGCGGAAGATGCCGTCTAGCATGAAGGCGATACGGGCCATGTAGCCGACGTCCTCGAGAATGGAGAGGAGCAGGAAGAGGATCATCATCTGCGGAACGAAGCCGAGAACCGCGCCGAGACCACCGATGACGCCGTCAACGACCAGGCTGACCATGAGCTCTGATGCGCCGGCCGCGGAGAGGTGCTCTGAGGTCCAGGGCATGATCCACTCACCGAAGAGCGTGTCGTTGGTCCAGTCGGTGAACCAGGTGCCGGGTCCTGTTACCGCAATCCAGTAGAGGACGAACATGATGGCGAAGAAAATCGGCAGGCCGAAGATCCTGTTGGTTACGACCTTGTCGATCTTGTCCGAGAACGATACTCCGCCAGAGGCGTTCTGGTGGAAGGCCTCCTTCAGAAGCCTGTCGATGAAGTCGAAGCGGCCGTCCGCGATCTGGGATACCGCGTCATCGCCGAAGAGCTTCTCGCAGGTCTCAATCTGGGGCTCTGCAGCCTTCCTTGCGTCATCGCTGGCGCCGAACCTGACGATACGCTCATCGCGCTCGAATACCTTGACGGCAAGGAAGCGGATGTGATCGATGTTCTGCGGCAGGGTCTTCTCGATGTTGGCGAGAGCGTTCTCGACGGAGTCGCTGAAGATCCTCTGCTTTGCGGGGAGAAGCTTGTGCTCAACAGCGTCGCGGCACTCCTCAATGGCCTTCCTGAGGCCGTCTCCGCTTATGGCTGACACCTCAACAACCGGCACGCCGAACTTCGCGGAGAGCTTGGGGATGTTGATGCTGTCGCCGCGCTTCTTGACGACGTCGATCATGTTGATGGCGATGACTACCGGGATGCCGAGCTCAACGAGCTGGGTCGTGAGGTAGAGGTTCCTGTTGAGGTTTGTTCCGTCAACGATGTTGAGGATACAGTCAGGATTTCCGTCAACGAGGTAGTCAGCGGCTACCACCTCATCGCGGCTGAACGGAGAGAGGGAGTAGGTTCCCGGGAGATCGATTACCTCAACCTCTCCCTTCTGGCATCCCTTGACATCGAAATTGACAATTCCCGACTTGCGCTCAACGGTTACGCCGGGCCAGTTGCCCACGTGCTGGTGGGCGCCGGTGAGGTTGTTGAACATTGTGGTCTTGCCGCAGTTCGGATTGCCGGCAAGAGCAATGGTTAGTTTCATTTTTGCTCCAGATTTTTCTGACTGCGGCGGACAGGCCGGGCAGCTTTGTTCGATAACATGGATTCTCACCGTAATGTTAGCCTAACATTACAAATATTGCAAGGTAAGGCTAACAGAACAAAAAATGTGATTAAAATCTGAACAAACCGGCGGGGCCGGGCTGTGTTCTGCGGGGAATTGACAGGTTTGGCTGCTGAGATTTCTGGCGGCAGAGCGGGGAAGTGAGGGAAAGGGAAAAGAAAAAGGGCAGCGCTGCTGCCCGTTCTGATGCTGATGGAAAGCCGCCTTCTCAGGAAAAGGCGGCTCATGCAAAGTCTCAGTGCCTCTGGCTGACTGAGGGCCTCCTTCCGTAGTAGAGGTCCTCCAGGATGGACTTCTCGAAGTCGTTCCTCTGCTTCATGATCTTTCCTCTCCAGCCGTCAGAGCCGTTGTTCTTGGCGAAGGTGAGGCCGTTGTTGTAGATGACGAACGGGACTAGCTCGCCGTTCTGATCCGCGACGAATCCGGCGAGGTTCGAGACGTTGGCGATGGTGCCGGTCTTGGCGTGGACGTTGCCCTTGAGGACTCCCTGCACGACGCTGCCGCGTCCCCTGAGCGTCCCGGTGTAGGCGGATCTCGGAAGCGAGTTCACGATATGGAGCTCGGAGTCATGATCCCTGATGTAGGTGAGGATTTTGAGCATCTGGCGCGGCGTAATCAGGTTGTAGGTCGAAAGGCCGTTGCCATCCATGAGGCGCATGCCGGTGAGCTCAACCCCGACCTTCTTCCTGAGGAAGTTCTTGATGAACGAGGTGGAGTTGTAGTAGGAGGCGGGGCCGTTCTTGTTGACCCTGGCCACGGTCTTCGCGAGGATGTCGGCGTAGAGGTTGTCCGACACCAGCAGCATATGGCGTATAAGGGCGGAGACCGGGAGGGACTCCACGGCTCCCGCGAAGGCGGTCTTCTCATAGGAGGGATGGGTCGAGTAGTAGACCGCCTCAGAGCTGATGCCGAGGCTTTGGAGGATGCTCGCGGTGATCTCGGTGCCGTACTTCTCAGGATCAAGGACGGCGAACGACATCGGCCACTCGCCTGCCTTGTCCGCGCTGTTCTTCGCGACGCAGCCGTACATCACATACTTGTTGTCAAAGGACGGGATGACCTCAAGGAGGCAGTTCTCCTGATCCTTCTCCTTGCTGGTGAGGACCAGCGCGTGGCTCTCGACCCTGACTCCGGGGAGCTGCGCCTTCTCAGGGACAGCCGCTATGCCGCTTCCGTTGTCCGCGAGCACGGTATTGAAGCAGTTGTGGTTCAGGACGATTGAGGAGGACGGAGCGGTGAAGCAGATCGGGAGATCATCCCAGATCCAGCCGCTCGCGCGCTCATAGCCGGAGAAGGCGCTGGTGTCCAGGACTACTGAGCCCTGGACTCTTGATATGCCCCAGCGGCTCTTTATCGATCTTAGGAGCTGCCGGTAGGTGTCGATGGTGAGATCCGGCGCGCCGCTGAAGCGGATGATGATGTCCCCCTCAAGCGTGCTGCCCGAGATCCTCCTCTCGTCGAGCCAGAGCTCAGTCTTGTAGCGGTAGTCGTTGCCGAGCACCGACGCGGCAACGAGCGCGGTGATGACCTTCTGGGTTGATGCGGGGGAGAGGAAGGTGTCCAGGTTGTAGCCGTCAGCGGGGTAGCCCGGGAGCTGCCAGGCGACGCCTGCCGTGGCGCCCTCAGGCACGGCTGCGGTGTTTCCGGCAGCGCCTGACGCCCGGAATTTCCCTGGGGCAGTGAATTCAATCTCCTTTGCCACGCGCTTGGGCTCCGGGCGCTTGTTGAGCAGCACGCCGGTCTCGCCGGTAAATGACTGGGTTGCCTGATCCTGGGCTGCCTGCGCTCTCGCATCTGCATTTCCGGAGAGAAACGCGGCGAGAAGAAGGGGCAGCGCAGTCCTTGCGGACGTTAGCTTCATGAGGGATCCTCCACAGAATAACGCGGGGAATTATAAGCTGTGGATCACATTTTTGCCTGTGAAAACCCAGGTAAATCATTTTTGCGGCATAAGCTTTCATGCATGAGACTTTGCCTGAATACTCTGTCCGTTGCAAACTGCAAACTGATTGGTGATTTTAGTGCCATCATGCTGATTTTTTCGAGCGCGCAATCAAGCGCTCTCTGTTCTTATGCTAGAATTGCGCTAATCAGGGCAGCTTTGGGCTGTCTGGCGTCGTCATGGATGAAGAGCATAAATCATGATAATTCAACCGAAAGTTCGCGGGTTCATCTGCACTACAACCCACCCGCTTGGCTGTGAGGCCAATGTAAAGAATCAGATCGCTTACGCCGAATCCAGGAAAATACAGAACGGCCCTAAGCATGTGCTGGTAATCGGAGCCTCAACCGGCTACGGGCTTGCCTCCCGCATCAACGCTGCCTTCGGCGCAGGCGCCGCCACAATCGGCGTCTTCTTCGAGAAGCCGGGCACCGAGAAGAAGCCGGGCACCGCAGGCTGGTACAACTCCGCCTACTTTGACAAGGCTGCGAAGGCCGCAGGCCTCTACTCCAAGAGCATCAATGGCGATGCCTTCTCCGACGAGTGCCGTCAGAAGGTCATTGACATCATCAAGAAGGACCTCGGGACCATCGATCTCGTCGTCTACTCGCTCGCGGCTCCCGTAAGGAAGATGCCGGAAACCGGCGAGGTTGTCCGCTCCTCCCTCAAGCCTGTCGGCAAGACCTACACTACCACCGCGGTTGACACCAACAAGGACGAGATCATCACCTCCAGCATCGAGCCCGCGACTGAGCAGGAAATCGAGAATACCGTCAAGGTCATGGGCGGACAGGACTGGGAGCTCTGGATCAGGCAGCTCGACAGCGCCGGCGTCCTTGCCCGCGGCTGCCGCACCGTTGCCTACAGCTACATCGGCACCTCCCTCACCTGGCCTATCTACTGGGAAGGAACCCTCGGATACGCCAAGAAGGATCTCGACAGGGCAGCAAAGGCCAACACCGAGGTTCTCAAGAATATCGGCGGATCCGCCAATGTCGCAGTGCTGAAGTCCGTGGTAACCCAGGCTTCCTCCGCGATCCCGGTAATGCCGCTTTACATTTCCCTTGTGTTCAAGAAGATGCGCGAGAAGGGCGTTCACGAGACCCCGATCATGCACATCAACCGCCTGTTCCGCGAGTTCCTCTATTCCGGAAAGCCGGTTGAGACCGACAGCGAGGGACGCATCCGCGTTGACGGCTGGGAGCTCTCTGACGACATCCAGAATGCCTGCAGGGATCTCTGGCCCAAGATCACCACTGAGAATCTCCGCGAGCTCACCGACTACGATGAGTACAAGAAGGAGTTCCTGGAGCTCTTCGGCTTCGGCATCGACGGCGTTGACTACTCGGCAGACGTAAATCCTGTCGTTGATTTCGATGTTGTCGAGATGAGATAGCCTCAGGGCTGTTTCAGAAGGAGGGGAGCCGTGTGCTCCCCTTTTTAGTCTGCGGGAACCGGGCATTTGAGCCCTGCCTGAGCTCTTATTCATTCCGGCCGGACTGTCCGGAGCAGCCCTGTTTCCATAACAAAGGACGTACGGGCAGTCCTGAGTCCGGCTCCTGATCATTTCATGCCATAATCACCCGGCGGTAACCGTATGTATATTGTTTATCGTAGCACTGCGGACGGCACCAGATACGTCTCGGCAGCCCTCTCAAAGAGGAACGGCAAAAAACATCGATTGTCTACCACTACCTTGGCAGGGGCATCGATGAGAAGTCCAACATCTACCAGAGTGAGGAGCGCTGCGTATTCACCTTTGATCCGAAAAGCGGCACATTCGGCGCCTTTGATCCTTCATATGTCCCTCCTGAGAGGGCTCCCCTGCAGAGTACTAGGCGCGTTTCAGTCGACTTCGGCGATGCTTGGCTTGTGAACTGGTTCCTGGAGAAATCCGGATTCATGGAGGTCCTTGAGAGCACGGGCTACAGGAACACGGATACGCTCCGTGCCATGCCATGCTGCTCTTCTACTTGCTCTCATCCGCTGCCGGAACTGATCCGTGCCGCTGGTATCAGGGGAGCATTGTCCGCCTACTCTTTCCGGATGCAGGGATGGCAGGCAGCGGCCCATCTGATTTCCTGAGGGAAATAGGCACGGATGACATGCGCGGGGCGTTCCTTGAGTCATGGATAAGTTTTGTGTCAGGGCACTTCAGGAAGGATCACGTCATCCTGGCAGACGGCAGCGGCCTTCCCGGCGGGATCCATGCGCCATATACGTAGCTGACACCAAAAGGCGGCAGGATACGAAGCGGGATGAGGCTCTTCTATGTCTTCAGGAGGTCATCCGGGCTCCCGCTCTGGTTCAGGGATTTCCAGGAAAGCATGGCCGGCTCCGGAGGCAATACGCCTGCGTGTATGTACCTCGGGCTCGACTCTGCGCTTCTCCATGAGGATCTCCTGGATCTTCTTGACCGGGTGCAGAAGCCGGATTCGCTGGAGGTTTACTGGGCAGTGCAGTCCGGAGCGCTCTTTGCCTTTGCCTCCGGGCATGAAGATTCATGCGAGGAAATCATAGCCCTCTACGATGAGCGCGCGAAGGCGGATCATATGCTGGACTTTTCCGGGAACCTCACCGGTATCATGCAGCGCCTGGTGAAAACTCAGGAAGAGCTCCGCGGTGACCTGCTGCTCTCCTTTATGGCCGCCCGCGCTGCGGGCTTGATCAAAATTCGGCTCAGGGCGCTCGGAATTGATTTCATCCAGACCATGGAAGCGCTCAGGAACCAGAAGAGCACGAGCCTTAGTAGCCGCACAGAGACCGGTCCGCTTTCAGACAGAGCCGGGAAGATTTACCGTGCGCTGGGCATCGGCTGCCCTTCATCGATCACGATTGAGAACGGCAGGCTCAGGTCTGAGGTTGCTGACAGCTGAGCAGTCAGGCTATGACGGAAGGGCTGATAGCCATAAGGGCGGCAGCTGACCATCCATGATGACTTGCAGGATCCTACACGCGCGGATGGACAGCTGTCTCGGATGTACGGCAGGGCAGTGCTGAGCATTTGGCAAACAGGAAGAATCTGCCGTGGCAGTCTCAGCATCAGTAGGTCAGATTATTCTTCACTGTCCTCCTCATCCCAGGAGAGAGAGCCATCATAATTAGGATTAAGGCAGACCTCATCGTACTTCTGCCAGCATGAGGGCAGACCCCTGCTCATCCAGTCAATCCCGCGCCCATCAAAGTACTCTTTCATTACCTTGCTGTGATCGTCTGGATCCGGCTCGAAGGAACGGGCAGAAGCAAGGAGTATTTTTTTCAGCTCTTCCTTGGAATTGGCATAAATAGTCTTTTCAAAATCCTTGCCAGAAGCTTTGTCATAGAAATAGGCTGTTCTGCGGCCGTTTCTGTAACTATCGCGGGTCTTCTCCCATTTGTCATAAGAGTAAAGATCATTGTCAACCTGGGCGAGACGCTTCATGCGATAAAACTCTTTGAGCTGAGGATTTTTCTTCCAGATTGCCCTAGCCCATCCCTCTGCGCTTTCAAGCATGTCCCAGAATGCAGCACGGGCATCAAGCGGGCTTATTGATTTTTCATCTCTATCTTCCATAATAACGGCGGCATAATATGCCGTCCTCCATTTTGTAATTATTGGAAAGGCTAACGGCTTATTCCGCCGCGCTTCTTTTCCCTCTTTGGCTCCTGAATCACAGGCCGCTCGGTATTTATGGCTTCATCCAGCGATACCAGTTCTGAATTTCTGTTGACAGCAAGCCGCTCGTTTGTGTAAAGCCCCTCATGCTGGTTCATTGTGTTATAGAATGCTGAAAATGAAATTCGGTACAGCGTACTAATAAACCGATTAATTTTTTCTAGATCGGTATCAGTGATATTCTGACTCTTTATGAACTTCCGAATATCAGTAATTACCGATTTGCGTTCTGCTGAAAGAGCATTGATATCGTCTATACCTTCCAGTTTTGTTCTTAGCTGATTAACCTCACTGTGGGTAAGCCTTTCCTCAAGCCTATTGAAGTCGATATCTGACACGGCATAATAATAGTCGTAAGTTTCTTTGGTTTTTAACGGAATTGCTATCGCATCTGGTGCCAGACAATAATTGACTGTATCACCGGCTTCAGCAACAGTCTGCTTGAATGATTCTGTTGTGATTCTTGTATTGCTCAGTTTGAAGTGTGCATATGTAATCGCAATAGCCAGTTCAGAAAGTTTAACAAACCTCCCCTCATTGATGCGTCTGATAACTTCACCCTCCTCACAGTTCAGCACAACGTCGCCAGGCTTGATCTTTTTACCCGTAAGTGGGTCAATAACATAAAAATCGATCAGACCATCAGCAATCACAGGATCACTCAGTTCTATTATCTTACACGGTATAAGTTGATCATTCGCAAAGTTACTATAAGCCCTGGTTAACGGATCGTAATACCAGTTCGTTGGATTTCGCCAGTTCCCTTTATGGGCCATAAGATGTTCATCCCTTGTAAGGAACTGAATATTGTCAGGGTTGCCCAAATATTCTGGATATTCAGCAGCACTTTTCATATGCTGCCCTTCAAACGCTTGTCCAAAATCGTCATACGCCTTGCCTTTTTTGAGGTCAAGTATGTCGATCTGCTGTTTTTTAGTCCAGTTTCTTGTTCCTTTTCCCTCCCAGACTAACAGCTGCTCTCGTTTCCAGGCTTCCCTTACTGCTTTATGCCTTTCCCGCGCCTTTAATAATTCAAAAGGATCATTCTTCATCTTCTATACCAAGCAGATCATAAAGGTTAGTCAGGAAATCATAAAAATCTTCATAAATAAGATTTTCATCAAGTTCACCTTCTTCTGGAAAATAAACAGCAAACTTGTCGCTTCCCTTTTCATAAAGAAGAGTATCTCCTGCACACAGCACACCGACTACGATATAGTTATCGCCAGGCCTTCTGTCTTCACTGACATCAATCAGCGGCCTGTGCGCGACACCGTGGAACTGCACGCCGGCCGGCAGGAAAAGCTCGCCGCCATCGCTGAAGCTGAGCCACTCCCTGTACTGCTTAGGCAGTCTGATCCCGTTTTTTTTCTCAAACTGTGAAATCTGCTCTTCAGAAGCCGGCTCAAGAAAATTCATTACACCCTGAGTTCTAAAAGTGTTGATAATTTTCTTTAGTCTGTCTGAAACCATTGCGACCTCCATTAAAACATTGTCTACCGTTGGCAGCTTAATTTCTTAATATTGCTTTGCTGTACAAGATTGCTCTCAGGCTATTCTTGAAAATTTGTGTTAAATACCACACACTTCATATTCTAAAGCTAGAAACATATTTCAGTCAATATGTTTATTTTATCTATATATTATTATTTACCATGTTTAATATAATTTATGCCTCTATAACTGTGCAGTGATCAATTAATGCCTCAGCGCAACCCAGCTAAAGTTCTAATACTTAAGGGTCAGGTTTATCTTCTAGTAAAACAGCATCTATTCATTGCTAGCTGAATCCTGGTGTTACGCAATACACTGAAGGCTGTAGCGATTTTTCTGCACATGGAAAAGCGCTCAGTCTGAGAACAGAGGTAAAACTAAGGCTTATAGTCAGGAATTAAGTGTCTGCCCGCAATTTATGCAGTAAGGGGCAAGTGGCATCAAATGAAAATTTGTCGGCAATGCTGCCTGTCCTGCCTCAAATCGTAGTTGCGATCGTAATTTACGTATCGGTAGCCGCTCTCCCTCAGCCACTGCAGGAGTGTAAGGTTACGGCTGATAAAGCCCAGCTCCATGAGGTTCAGCGACAGTGCCTCCGACAGCGTCATGACATGCTCCTCCTCCGCTCCGTCAGTGCCGATGCCGTGACCGACAAGGTACTCCTCGTAATATTCCCTCACGAGGTAAATCTCATCAGGGGTATCATATTCGGAAACGATAAGGTCATTGAGGCTGGTGATTTCATATTCTTCCCTGTGCTGCATGATCCTGAAGAACTCGGCTTCCTTCTCAGAAACATAACGGCCCTTCATCGACTCAAAGATGGCAGAGTCCTCCCGGGACAGTCTGTGTTTTTCTCTCTTCATGAAATGCAATGTTTTGTAATGCATGATGCGCGGCCGGCAGGGCTCAGCTGCACGGTAATGATTTCATGAGCCGGCCTGTCCCTTGAAAGAGGAACAGGCGGACGCCTGGATCCGGTCAGTCCTTCCAGCAGGTTGAGCGGGAGTCGAGCTTCCAGGTGAAGCTCTTCAGTATTCCGACTTCAGGAACGTAGATTACGGTGCAGGGCGGAACTGCCTTCTCGGCCTCGTTTCCCTCGCTGTCAACTCCCCGCACGGTAAGGGTAATCACTCCATTGCTGACGGAAACGTCCCCGACGTAGCTGCTCTTAATGTCGGCCGAGGTGTCGCGGATGCTCCAGGAGCCGCCGTCCGCCTCGTCGGTGCAGAGCGAGAGATAGCCGCGATCCTTGAAGCAGGACTCAACCTCCTTCTGCAGCTCGCGGGCATACCTCGTGACGTCCTCCCTTGGGGAGAGCGGAAGAAAGGCGACCACCAGGACGGCAAGTAAAGCGAGGATGACAGCGACTGAGGTGATCTTCCAGTGCCGCGTCATCAGGCGGATCACCCTGGAGACGCGCTGCCTTCCCTCATCTTCCCTGCCGGCGGACTCTGCCGCCTGTTCCTGATCTTCCGTATTTTCACTCATGATGCTCTTTGCCCTGGAGCCTGCCTTCTGCAGCGGTCTCCATTTTATACTGTTCTTTGGTCTCAGGACTATTTCTTCCCGGCATCCTCTCTTTCCCAGGAGTAGGTGATTGACACTCCGAGCGTCTTCCCGACGACTGAGCTCCTCTCCGCCTTTACGGCGGCCTTCCTGAGGAGGTCCTCGTCAGCGTCAGGCGCGTCAATGATGAACCTGACTTGGAAGCCGTTGAGCGCCGGTCCGCCCGGAACAATCCCGTAGACCTTCTTCATGTCGAGATCCGATTTCACCTCGGTCCTGAGTCCCCTGAGGTTTATGCCGAGCTTCCTCGCCGCGGCCTCGTAGGAAATCGCCATGCAGGACGCGACGGCGCCGTTCAGGTAGTCCACGGGAACGGGCACCGGGGTATCGTCCGGGTTCTCATTCTCGCCTGAGAAGTAGTCAGCATATCCCGGAGTCTCGATCCTGTACTTCCCCTTCTCCATGACCGCGCAGCATGAGAAATGCTCAGTCCTGAGCCCGCCCGGGCCGATGGAGCATGACGCTCCCTTCTCCGGCTTTCCTGTATTCTCCTCTGCCATACTGCCTCCTCCGTTCCCGTTGTAAGTTTCCTGAATTATATGGGAGCATCAGGCGCTTTAATGTGATACAGGGCGATGATCGCTCTTTCCATCCTCCATGCGGCGCTCTCTGAAAGATGCTACAATTCCTCTGCTGGCTGGTGACAGTTCATGTTGCCCCGGCAGCGCTCTAAAGTGCTGTTCCTAGAGGCGTCCTTCAGGTCTCACAGCCACATTTCCGGCCGTTTCCCCATCCGGCCGAAGGTCTCCGGACCGATTCCTTTATTTCCAGTCTCACTTAATTTTGCGTGCGCGCCATGCCCGGGCTTTTCAGCCTGAGGATGATCCGGCGGATTTCCGCTCAGGATCCCGTTCGCCGGCGCTCAAAGCTGTTAAGCTCAGTCTGGCTGAGTATTTTTTGCAGGAGAGATGATTATGAATGCGATTGACAGGATATTTTTCGATATGGATGGCGTCCTTGCCGACTTTGAGAAGGGCGTGCGGGAGCTTGCCGGGCTTCCCGGGTTCTCGGATCAGGGCAGGCATACCAACGAGGAGGATGACGCGATGTGGAGGAAGGTCCGTGAGGTTGACCATTTCTACCTCAGGCTCGATCCGATTGACGGGGCAGTAGAGATGCTCAATAAAGTCATCGCGGCATATCCCGGGAAGTGTGAGATCCTGACCGGCATCCCGAAGCCCTGGCGCGGCATCGCCTCTTCAGGAGAGGACAAGATCGCCTGGATGAGGAAATACTTCGGCGGCGTCATTCCGGTGAACATAGTGCTCAGTGAGGAGAAGCCCAATTACTGCAGAGGCGCCGGCTCAGTCCTCATCGACGACATGAAGAAGAACATCAGGGGCTGGGAGAAGGCGGGCGGCACCGGCATCAGGTTCGAGCGTGGCATGGCAGGCGATATACCGGATATCCTGAAAAAGATTGAGGAAGGAACCTACCGGAGAGAGGACAAATAAAAAAAAGCCGCCCTGAGGCGGCAGGTCCCCGGTGCCTGCCGGGGACCTTTTGGGGAGAAGCTCTTAGGATCAGAACTTCATTCCCTCTTTGTAGCTGTGCTCATGGATTCCGGTAACGGCGCGGCCTGACGGATCTGCCATGCCGGCGAAGGCCTTGTCCCAGGCGATTGCCGCAGGAGTGGAGCAGGCTACCGACTTGCCGTAGGGAACGGTCCTCGCAGCCGACTCGAGCGGGAAGAACTCCGCGAAAATCGAGCGGTAGAAGTACGCCTCCTTGGTGAGCGGGGTGTTGATCGGGTAGCGGTACTTGGCGTTAGCCAGCATCTGGTCAGAGACCTGGGTCTCGGCGTACTCGCGCAGGGAGTCAATCCAGCTGTAGCCGACGCCGTCGGAGAACTGCTCCTTCTGCCTCCAGCAGACATCCTTCGGGAGATAGTCCTCAAAAGCCTCTCTCAGGATGTACTTCTCGATCTTGCCGTCGGAGCACATCTTGTCCTTGGGGTTGAGGCTCATCGCAACATCGATGAACTCGCGGTCAAGGAACGGAACGCGCGGCTCGACGCCCCAGGCCATCATCGACTTGTTGGCGCGCAGGCAGTCGTAGAGGTGGAGCTGCGAGAGCTTGCGGACGGTCTCCTCGTGGAATTCCTTCGCGTTAGGAGCCTTGTGGAAGTAGAGGTAGCCTCCGAAAATCTCGTCGGATCCCTCTCCGGAGAGGACCATCTTGATGCCCATCGACTTGATGTAGCGGGCCATGAGGTACATCGGGGTGGAGGCCCTGATGGTGGTTACGTCATAGGTCTCTATGTGGTAGATGACGTCCCTCAGGGCATCGATGCCTTCCTGCACGGTGAAGTTGATCTCGTGGTGGACGGTGCCGATGTAGTCAGCGACCTCCTTTGCCTTCTCGAGATCCGGAGCCCCCTTGAGGCCGATGGCGAAGGAGTGGAGCTGCGGCCACCATGCGCCGGTCTTGCCGCCTTCCTCGATTCTGCGGTCAGCGAACTTCTTGGCGACAGCGGAGATGACGGAGGAGTCAAGGCCGCCTGAAAGGAGCACGCCGTAGGGAACGTCGCTCATGAGCTGGCGCTTTACCGCGTCCTCAAGGGCGGAGCGGAGCTTTGCGACGTCGCTGGTATTGTCCTTGACTGCGTCATAGCTCTCCCAGGGCCTGTTGTAGTACTTCTTGATCTGCCCGTCCCTGCTCCAGAGGTAGGATCCTGCGGGGAACTCGGCAACCTCGGTGCAGACCGGCATAAGTGACTTCATCTCGGAGGAGACGTAGAAGTTGCCGTCCTTGTCATATCCGGTATAAAGGGGAATGATGCCGATGTGGTCGCGGGCAATGAGGTACTCGTTCTTCTCTGCGTCATAGAGGATGAAGGCGAAGATGCCGTTCAGCTCGTTGAGGAAGTCGATTCCCTTCTCCTTGTACTTCGCAAGGATAATCTCGCAGTCCGAGCCGGTCTGGAAGGTGAAGTCGCAGGTCAGCGTCTTCTTGAGATCCTGATGGTTGTAAATCTCGCCGTTCACTGCAAGGATATTGGTATGCTCGGGGTTGTAGAGAGGCTGTGCCCCGTGCATGGGATCAACGATCGAGAGGCGCTCGTGGACCAGAATGCATTTGTCATTGCTGTAGACGCCGGTCCAGTCCGGGCCGCGGTGGCGCTGCAGCTTTGACAGGTTAAGTGCTTTCCGGCGCAGTTCAGCCGCATCGGTTTTAATGTCCAGTATTCCTAGGATGGCACACATTTTTACAGATTCCTTGTAAATATACAGATGCCCGTGCGGGGCCAGGTGTGCTGCGCCGGATAACTCCGGTACACCTGTTTTGTTATAATTTTACCTTATCTGATTTTAGCATGATTATCACGCGCCTGAAACAGGGCGGAGGTGCAGGGGCATGGCAGAGGAAAACAGGAAGTTCATGAAAAGCGACTCGAGCTATGACGACTCGTTCCGCGCTGAGTACCTCCATCCCCGCTACTGGGGACTCTGGCTCCTGGCGCCCCTCCTCTTTGTATTCGCCTGGATGCCGGTCTGCATCAGGGACGCGTTCGGGCGCCTGCTTGCGGGCATCGTGCTCAAGGTCTCCGGGCGCCCTGCCGAGGTTGCCATGGTGAACCTCCGCATCATGAGGAAGGAGCTTACTGACGCCGAGAGGCGGGAGATTATAAGGAAGTCAGTCGAGATCGGGATGTGCGGGCTCCTTGCCTACGGCGAGCCGTTCTTCCTACCCAAGAGCATGCTGATGCGCCGCTGGAACCCGGTCGGGAAGGAGTACCTCGACGAGGCAGTAAAGACCGGGAAGCCCATCATCTTCATGATCCCGCATACCTGGACCATCGACTGCTGCGGCCTCTACCTCTCCGCCATCGGGCTCCCGATGACCACCATGATGCACTCGTCGCGCAACGACCTCATGGACTGGTACATGAACAGGCTGCGCCTCCGCTTCGGGGGAAAGGTTTTTGAGCGCGGCGCTTCGCTCCGCCCGGTGATCCGCTCTCTCCGTGAGGGGAACCACTTCTACTATCTTCCTGACGAGGATCTCGGGAAGGACTATCCCTCGCTCTTCGTCCCGCTCTTCGGCACGAAAAAGGCGACGCTCGACATGCTCCCCAAGCTCGCGAAGGTCTCCGGGGCGGTGGTTGTTCCGATGCTCGCGACCTACAACATGGAAACACGCCGCTACGACGTGGTGTTCGAGAGGATGTACGACGGCTTCCCCTCAGGGGACAACACCGCGGACGCCGAGAGGATGAACAGGAGCATCGAGAGCCTCCTTGAGGGGAGAATAGAGCAGTACATGCTCTTCCTCCGCTTCTACCAGACGAGGCCCGAGGGCGAGAAATGGGAGCCCTACTACTGGCTGAGCCGCGAGATGTGGCGCAGGCGCGCTGCGGGCGGGAAGCCTGAGGACCCGGCCATTTCGACAATGCCTGAGGACGAGGGCGGCGGAAAGGTCAGGATCTAGCCTGAAAACAGGCTGTGCGCCATGAGCCGCGGCTGTTTCAGAATTCAGGCGTTTTGGAGTATCATAGAGCAAGTTTTTTTGGGCTGATTTGGTGAACCATGTTTGAGAAAATTGCAGCTGCTCCGGCAGACCCTATCCTCGGCCTTACCGAGGAGTTCAAGAAAGACACCAGAAGTGACAAGATCAATCTCGGTGTCGGCGTCTTCAAGACTGAGGACGGCAAGACCCCGATCCTGAACTGCGTCAAGAAGGCTGAGAAGAGGATTCTCGAGAGCGAGAATACCAAGAGCTACCTCAGCATCGCCGGCGTTCCCGGCTTTGACAGGCTTGTCCAGGACCTGATCTTCTCCTCAAAGAGCGACGTTGTCGCCTCCAGCAGGGCCCGCACCGTGCAGGCTCCCGGCGGGACCGGCGCTCTCAGGATCGGCGGAGACTTCATTCATCAGCAGAATGTCAGCTCAACCATCTGGATCAGCGATCCGACCTGGGCCAACCACATGAAGGTGTTCGGCGCCGCAGGACTCAAGATCGAGCGCTACAAGTACTACAACAAGGAGACCCACTCCTTTGACCTCCAGGCTGCCCTTGACTCCCTCAAGGCCGCAAAGCCCGGCGACACCGTGCTCTTCCACGGCTGCTGCCACAACCCTACCGGCTCTGATCCTTCAGCAGAGGAGTGGGAGACTCTCGGGAAGTTCACCGCAGAGCGCGGCCTGCTGCCTTTCTTCGACTTCGCCTATCAGGGATTCTCCAAGGGGCTCGAAGAGGATGCCGCAGGGGTAAGGACCTTCGAGAAGTACCATAAGGAGTTCATCGTAGCCAACTCCTTCTCCAAGAACTTCGGCCTCTACAACGAGAGAATCGGCGGACTCACTGTCGTATGCGCAAACAGCGGCGATGCTGACAAGGCGTTCAGCCAGATGAAGATTGCAGTAAGGGCCAACTTCTCCAATCCTCCCGCACACGGCGGAAAGATTGTCGCAGAGGTCCTCTCCGATCCTGAGCTCAAGAAGGAGTGGGAGGATGAGGTCAAGGCAATGCGCGATCGCATCCTTGACATGAGGAAGCTCTTCGTCGAGAAGCTCAAGGCAGAGGACATTGACTGGGGATTCATCGTCAAGCAGAACGGCATGTTCTCCTTCACCGGGCTTACCCCCGAGCAGGTTGACAGGATTAAGGCTGACTGCGGCGTTTACTGCGTGAGGAACGGCAGAATCAATGTTGCCGGCATCTCCACCAAGAACGTTGACGCACTGGTAAGGGCCATCAAGCACGTTCTTGCCTGATGCAAAAAGGCCTCCCGCCCCGTGCGGGAGGCTCCGTTTTCCGGAAGGGCTTTCCGCGCGGCCGAGAGCGTTTCCGGAAATCGGTGATGCCGATGACAGTGTTTTTTTCTATTAAGAGAGATTTTAAGAGAGACAAAAATGTATCAGACTGATGACGTGAGGGTCAAGGACATACAGCAGCTTCTTCCTCCTATTGCGGTAATGGAAAAGTATCCCACCACGGAGAATGCAAGCGAGACTGTCTACCACACCCGCACCGCTATCGAGAGAATCCTTGACTCCGAGGATGACCGCCTTCTCGTAATCGCAGGCCCCTGCTCAATCCATGATCCCAAGGCTGCAATCGAGTATGCAGGAAAGATCAAGGAGCTGCGCGACAGATACCATGACACCCTTGAGATCGTCATGCGCGTTTACTTCGAGAAGCCCCGCACCACCGTCGGCTGGAAGGGACTCATCAACGATCCGTACCTTGACAACACCTTCAACATCAATGACGGCCTCCGCATCGCGCGCAAGCTGCTCCTTGACGTGAACGAGATGGGCGTTCCCGCGGCAACCGAGTATCTTGATCTTATTACTCCTCAGTATATTTCGGACCTCATCAGCTGGGGCGCCATCGGAGCAAGAACCACCGAGTCGCAGATCCACCGCGAGCTCGCCTCGGGACTGAGCTGCCCTATCGGATTCAAGAACAGCACTGACGGCACCGTAAAGATTGCGCTTGACGCGATCAAGACTGCCTGCCACAGCCACACCTTCCTCTCCGTAACCAAGTTCGGCCATGCCGCAATTGTCACCACCAAGGGAAATGACTACTGCCACATCATTCTCCGCGGCGGCCATGAGCCCAACTACCAGAAGGAATTTGTGGACAAGGCTGCCCAGGCCCTTGCGAAGGATCATCTGCCCCTCAAGGTCATGATCGACTTCAGCCACGCCAACTCCCACAAGGAGTTCAAGCGCCAGCTCGAGGTCTGCCACGATGTATCAGGCCAGATCTCCGCAGGCTCACGCCCGATTTTCGGCGTCATGATCGAGAGCAACCTCGTCGAGGGACGCCAGGACTGCCGCGATCCGAAGACCCTGGTCTATGGGCAGAGCATCACTGACGCCTGCATCGGCTGGGATGACACCGAGAAATGCTGCGAGGAGCTCTCGCAGGCGGTAACTGCACGCAGGGCTGCAAAATAATTGAGGACGGGGACCATGTCCCCGTGTATTCCACCATAGGAGGTTCTAATGGGACGTTATTCCCTGGACAAAGACAAGATCAAGGTTCTTCTCCTTGAGGGCGTCAACCCGAGTGCGGTTGATTCTTTTCACCGCGCCGGCTACAACCAGGTAGAGTATCTGAAGGGCGCGCTTGATCACGATGAGCTCATCGAGAAGATCAAGGATGTTCATTTCATCGGCATCCGTTCCCGCACTCATCTTACCGATGACGTGTTTGACGCCGCCAAGAAGCTCTGCGCTGTCGGCTGCTTCTGCATCGGCACCAACCAGGTGGATCTCGAGTCCGCGTCCCGCCACGGCATCCCGGTATTCAACGCTCCGTTCTCCAACACCAGAAGCGTTACCGAGCTTGTAACGGGCGAGTACCTCATGCTGCTCCGCCGCATCCCTGAGAAGAATGCCAACTGCCACCGCGGCGTATGGCAGAAGAACGCGGCAGGCTGCTTCGAGGCAAGAGGCAAGACCCTCGGCATCGTCGGCTACGGCCACATCGGAACCCAGGTCGGCATCGTCGCCGAGGCTCTGGGCCTCAAGGTAATCTTCTTCGATACCGAGAAGAAGCTCTGCTTCGGCAACGCAAAGCAGGTTGACACCCTTGACGAGCTCCTGAAGTACTCCGACATTGTCACCATGCATGTTCCTGAGACCCCCGAGACCAAGCTCATGATCGGCGCAGCCCAGTTCGCCGAGATGAAGCAGGGCGTCATTTTCGTCAACGCATCCCGCGGATCCGTTGTCGACATCGACGCTCTCGCTGACGCGCTTGACTCCAAGCATGTCTCCGGCGCCGCTCTCGACGTCCATCCTGTTGAGCCTGCCACCGGAAACGATCCGTTCGTCTCCAGGTTGCAGAAGTATGACAACGTCATCCTCACTCCGCACATCGGCGCATCCACCCAGGAAGCGCAGAAGAACATCGGAATCGAGGTTGCGGACAAGCTGGTCAAGTACTCCGACAACGGATCTACCCTGACCGCAGTCAACTTCCCCGAGGTGTCCCTCCCGATGCAGGGCCACGTCAACCGCTACCTGCACGTCCACAAGAGCGTTCCTGGCATCCTCAACAGCATCAACAGCGTGTTCCACAGCAGGAACGTCAACGTTGTCTCCCAGTACCTCCAGACCTCTGGCACCATGGGCTACGTTGTCATCGACTGCGAGAAGACCGATGCCGCTCTTGAGATTGAGCGCGAGCTCAAGGCCATCGATGGCACCATCAAGTGCCGTATCCTTCTGTAATTTCAGAGAAGGCTGAGTCTCACAGAGGGGAGGGTTCCGCAGGGGATCCTCCCTTTTTCTGTTTCAGGAAGGTGAGATTTTTCGGACTGGCATTGAGGCACGAGACCTGGAAAGTGCATTTGCGTGATGTGATGGGCGCGTAGCCCTGCTGACCGGCAGGGCTTCCGGGGGAAAGGCAATCGAATGAGAATGCCGACTGGCAACTGTATTTGTTACCGGCTGCAGGGAGAGTGCTTTGGATATAAAAGGAGGAGAAAGAGGATCTCGCGAATGGTGGTCGGTGATATAGGATTCGAACCTACGACCCTCTGGTCCCAAACCAGATGCGCTACCGGCCTGCGCTAATCACCGACTCAGACAGGGAGATTATAGCCGCAAAGGACTCAATGTCAAGAAAGGTCTTAAGGATTAGCAGATTCCGGGAACTTTGCAGGTGCCATGGTTCTGCCATGCGTCAGTACATTGAAAATCAGAATGCGTCTTTGCAGCGGCTTTTGAATGTCTTCAGCCTCAGGTGCCTTATACTGCGGCCTGAAGGGCAGAGTTTTCCTGCATTCTGACAAACAGCAGCCGGGGAAGCGCAAGAGGCAAACGGAATGGCATTCAAAGGCATCGGTCTTGGCAATATCTCACTTATTGACTTCAACAGTCAGAACCTTGTTTTCGTCGACAAGACGCCTTACATCCGGAAGCTTGAGGAGTGTTAAAAAGATATGTACTGCAGATCGCGCTTGTCTTCAACGGAATGCAGGGAGTGCGGCAGTTCACGCACTATGAGGCTGTTGGCTGATCCTCTGCCTGCTGAAGGCCAGCAGCAGAATATAAAAGCAGTATCCTCTGATATGCCTGCCGCTCTGTCTGCTATAATTTCCGGCATATTTACTTTTAGCGAAAGAGCAAATGGAACGCAAGATTCTTCTGACCGACACGGCCGATGAGCCCGGGCTCATCTACAAAATCACCGAGGTCTGTTTTCTTCACGGACTCAACATCATAAAGAACCAGGAATATGTGGCGACTGACGAGCGCCGCTTCTTCATGCGCACCTACCTGGAGGGAGACTTCAACGATCGTTTCCTGCCTGAAGTCCAGAGAAAGCTCGGCAAGGAGGCTGACGTAAGGCTGGTCAACGAGGGCAAGAAGCACCTTGTCGTGCTGGTTACGAAGGAGGCCCACTGCCTCGGCGACCTGCTGATGAAGCACTACTCCGGCACCCTCAACGCGACGATTGACGCGGTAATCGGCAACTATGACGTTCTCCGCGATCTGGTCGAGCGCTTTGACGTTCCCTTCGAGCTCGTGAGCCACGAGGGACTCTCCCGCGAGGAGCACTGCCACAAGGTCCTTGAGGCAGTGCAGAAGTACTCCCCGGACTATGTTGTCCTTGCGAAGTACATGCGCATCATCACCCCTGAGTTCCTGCAGGCGTTCAGGAACAGGGTGATCAACATTCATCACTCCTTCCTGCCGGCATTCATCGGCGCGAAGCCCTACCAGCAGGCCTTTGACCGCGGCGTCAAGATAATAGGCGCCACCGCGCACTTCGTTACGGAAGAGCTCGACAACGGCCCGATCATCGAGCAGGACGTCATCAAGGTTGACCACAACTTCTCCGCTGACATGATGGCAAGGTCAGGACGCGACGTGGAGAGGCTGGTCCTTGACCGCGCCCTCACCGATGTCCTGGAGGACAGGGTATTCGTTCACGGCAACAAGACCGTGGTCTTCAAATAGTCTCTTCCTTTCCCAGGAATGAGAACAGTGCGCCGGCGGCTTTGGCTTCTGGCGCATTTTTCATTTCTGATATCAGCATAAGATGCTGATTTTTGAGACCTTTGAAATTTTTTTGGGGGAAATGTTAAAAAAATATTGCCATTCAGTAAAAAGATATATATAATGGTCTCGTTTTTTGAAGTCGGCGATTAGCGCAGCCCGGTAGCGCGCCTCGTTAGGGACGAGGAGGTCGCAGGTTCGAACCCTACATCGCCGACCATCATCGAACAGCTTCTTTCAGCGGGCGGTGATTAGCGCAGCCTGGTAGCGCGTCTGCTTCGGGAGTAGAAGGTCGTAGGTTCAAATCCTATATCACCGACCACCAGCTGATTCACCAAGTTTCCGAAAATCCTCACTTAAAGCTTCCTCTCTTCATAAAGCTTTCCTTTAAGCAAAATTGTCGTGCTGAAACTGCCAGACGCAGTGTCATTCTCGTTTGATTGTTCTGCACAGGGCTCCTGCTCCTTTGGCGCGTTTGGTCATTCTGCGGCGCGGGCAGTGCGGTGCTGTCAGTGACGGAAAAAGGCCGCCTCCGGCTTCAGCGCAGGCAGTGATCCGAAGATCCCCGAGCCAGGACGGCAGCCTTTGCTCCTCTCCCGGCCTCTGCCGGGGCACAGGCTTCAGTTCAGAGAAGTCCTTTCACGAACTCCTCGACCTTTGCCATGTCAGCGGTAGGCTCGAATCTTGCGCGGACAGTGCCTTCGCGATCGACAATGAACTTGGTGAAGTTCCACTTGATTGAGGGCTTCTTCGCGTAGTCAGGATCAGCCTTCTTCAGCATCCCGTCGAGCACTGCGGTCAGCCTGTTATCGTCAAAGCCGGCAAAGCCCTTCTCTCCCTTGAGGAAAGTGTAGAGCGGAAGCTCGCCGTCCCCGTTCACAAGTGACTTTTTCATCTGAGGGAAAGCAGTATTGTAGTGGAGCTGGCAGAACTCGTGGATCTCGTCATCGCTCCCGGGAGCCTGCCCGCCGAACTGGTTGCAGGGAATGTCGATGATCTCAAGGCCGCTCTCATGGTACTTCTCGTACATCTTCTCAAGCGGCTCGTACTGCGGAGTGAAGCCGCAGCCTGTTGCCGTATTGACAATCATGATGACCTTTCCGCGGAGGGAGGAGAGCCTGAGCTCTATGCCGTCCCTTCTCGTGACGCTGAAATCGTATACTGATGCCATATTGCCCGTCCTTTTGTGATTGGCGCGGCAGAATGTCCACCGCCTCGGGCAATTTTAGCAGTAGGCACGTGAAGGCTGCGCCATCTGCCGCCTGACGGGGCCGCCTAGCGGCGCTTCTTCTGGCTGCTGCTGTAGAGCTCCTGGATTTTCTGCATGCTGTCAGCAGTCAGGACGGTAATCCTTGGGTTCCTGAGCCACGGGGACTCCTTCCTGAAGTCATCAAACGACTGCCTGTCAGGAAAGGTCCTGAGCCAGCTTTTCATGGACGGCTCGAACCTGAACCTCCACTGGTGGAAGTCATCGACATGCGGGTAGGTTTTCCCCGAGACGAGGACAAATACCGTTCCGTCGGGCGCGCTGTAGTCATTGACCTTGCTGCTGTCCAGGCGCTCGGAGATCTTCTCTATGCTTGAGCCGTCGATAAACGGCGATGTCTCGTCAGGGCTTACTGAAAGCAGGTAGAGTCGCTTCCTTGCCCTTGTCAGGCCTACATAGAGAAGCCTGTGCTCCTCATCGGTAATGCTGTCTATGGATGCCCCGAGGATCCGGTTGTAGACCCAGTCCCGGTGGATGAGCGGGAAGCACCATTTGGAAACGTTCAGGATTACGTTGTCAGCCTCGAGCCCCTTGAACTTGTGGACGGTGCTCAGGATCAGGCCGTATTTTTTGGCGACCCAGCTGTAGGCAGAGGCCTCGGCCGTGGTCCTCGTGAGCACGGCGATGCTCTCCTCCGGGTAGGCTTCCCTGAGCTTCTCCGCTATCCCCTTTACCGTCCTCGCCATCTGCAGCCTGAGCGAGCTGGAGACGGTGCTTCCCATCTGCAGGACAACCCTTGCCTCCTCAGCGCTTTCGGCCGCGCGCGCCTCCTTCCCAAGCCCCTCCATCAGAAGGTTGCCGGCAAGCACTATCTTCTTTCCTGAGCGGTAGTTGGTCGTAAGGTAGGCGACGGTGCCGCCTTCAAAGTAGGTGCTGAAGTTCCTGAAGAACTTGAGATCCGAGCCGGCGAAGCTGTTGATTGCCTGCCAGTCATCGCCGACGGCGAAAATCCTGGCCTTCGACACGTCCGTGATGGATTTTATAAGGTCATAGTAGGACTGCGAGAAGTCCTGAAACTCGTCTATCTCGATGAACCGGAAATTCTCGACAGTCGGGAAGCGGTGCTCCTCAACGAGCTTCTCCGTCTCAGTGAAGAGCTTCTCGAAGTCGTAAAGCCTGTTTTCCTGGAGCTCCTCGCAGTACCAGCGGTAGATCTGCACCGCGATCCTTACGACGCTTCCCTCGTTATTGTCAAAAGGCTGATAGCTCTCCGCCATCCGGTCAAGCTCATCAGGCGTGAGCCTTTTTTGGCGGCAGATTGTGAAGAAGCCGGTAAGCACGTCGAAATAGTGGTTCCTCACCCTCACCGAGCGCAGCCAGATGTCCTGATCCGAAAGCTGCGGTGGCACAGTACCCACGGACTTCTCGATGAAGCGCAGCCATTTCTCGTCATCAAAGTCCACCTTCTTCCTGTGCGGCATGATGAAGAACGGCACGGAAGGCGGCAGGGGCGGCACCTCCTCGTACATGATGCCCAGAACCTCGTCATTCTCGTTTTTCAGCCTGGCGAGGATGTCATTCTGTCCCTGGTCGATGCTGTAGTCTATGCCGTGCACGAAGAGCCAGTCGAGGGCCTCCTTCGCTGCAACGTAGGGGGCGCGCTCGTCCCTGAGCGTAACCCTGTCGAAGTTCTGCTTATCGCCTTCCCCGCTGCTGACGGTTTCGTCATCGCCTCCCCTGATGCCGGACGCGCTGATGAAGCCCGAGACTGTCTCGTCAGAGCTGCTTATCGCCGACTCTATCGCGTGGCAGAGCGCGTCCTTGTTGAGCCCGGCGCTTTCATCGCCGCTTCCGATGGAGAACTGCCTCTTGTCCGGGTGCACGAGAGTATAGGCAAGGCGGTGGAAGGTGCTGATTATCGGCAGCACTGCGCAGGCAATGCCGACCCATTTGTTGAGGACCGCCTCCCTCGAGCGCTCATCGAGCGGAGCCGCCTCGTAAAAATACGCCTCCCAGGTTTCCCGGGTGACGAGCAGGCGGAACATGCGCTCCCTGAGCTCCAGCACGGCTGAGCGGTTGAAGGCGAGCATCAGGATGGTCCTGGGAGGCACATTGAGCGCCGCGATGAGGAAGAGGGCGCGGTAGACCGAGAGCGTGGTCTTTCCGGAGCCGGCCCGGGCGGTTACGAGGGTGTTGCCGGTGGAGTTCGCGATTATCTCAAGCTGCTCGTCGCTTGGCTGCAGGAACTCCGGATCAAGGTTGTCCCTGAACCAGCCGCGCACGTATTCCGTGCGGATGGAGGCGTACTGCTCCCTGCTGACCAGCGATTTGAAGGACTGGTATACGGCCTCGGATCCCAGAAAGTCCCTTGCGACGGTCTCACGGAGCTTCTCAAGGGCGATCTGCCCTGCCTCCTCCGTATTCTCGCTTACTGTGCTGACTGACTCTTCCATCCCGCGGATCCGATCCAAATGAACCGGCTTATTTTAGCGGACTCAGGGTATTTGTGGGAAATTCACATATATGTCAGATGAAATATAACATAGATGACAATATATATAATTGACACGGTAGAGGGCGCAAGGTGCCTCTTCCCCGGGATCTGCCATGGCAGGGCAGCACCAGGCGCTGGCACCTTGCCTCAGGGGGCAGCATCCCGCGATGCGGGCAGCGCTGCCTCCGGGGTGGCGTGAGGGAAATTTAAAAAAACAGTTGACGCGGGGCGCCGATGCTTATATCATATGCCCCGTTAACAGCAATGAGATGAATCCAGTACAGAAATTGCAGGTTCAACCGGTGCTTGTTGTGTGTCCTTAGCTCAGTTGGATAGAGCAACAGCCTTCTAAGCTGTGGGTCAGAGGTTCGATTCCTCTAGGGCATACCACGTGCTTAGCTCCTGCTTGTAATGGTGACTTTAGCTCAGTTGGTAGAGTCCCGGATTGTGATTCCGGTTGTCGTGGGTTCGAACCCCTCAAGTCACCCCAGTAAGCTGTGTTGGATTGGTTTCGTTGCTGTTTTTGTTTTTACGCGGGAGTGGCGGAATTGGTAGACGCACCAGATTTAGGTTCTGGCACCCTAGGCGTGTGAGTTCAAGTCTCATCTCCCGCACCATGGGCGGGCAAGTTTCCGGAATTCTCCTTCTGCATCTTTCTCACCCCTGCTCCATCCTTCCATCCAAGTCTTCAGCACCTCTGCCGTTCAGGCACTCACTCTTGTGTATTTCCCTGTCTGCATGAAGCACTCAGGGCTGCCTCTCTGCATGCCGGGAATGGTCTGCAGCGGATCAGTACCGCGCTCTCAGCTATGCTGGCGCTCTGCGGAGCGGGCAGGGCATTCACTGCGATGGCCGGCCTGCTTACGGCTCTGCTTCCGCATGGCCTGATGTCCGGCCCCATGGCTGTGAACTTTCACGGAGCCCATGATCCTGATCTTCTCCCGGCAGTTTTCCTCAGAAATTTTTTTCACTTTTCCGGAAATTTCACCGTGTCCTCCGGCAACTGGCTAACAGTTGCTGTGGACATTTTCGGATCTCCCTTTTGCCGGCGGGAAAAAGCAGAGGAGCCGCTTTCAGGGCTTTTCTGTAACCTGCAACACATGAAATTTTATCTCGCATGAAAAACCGGTTTTTCCCCGCCGAAAAAATTTCCCTTTTGTTCGGTTTTTGTTTCCTCGGTAACAATTTTCCGGCTAAAAATTAACCCGAAATATTCCGCAAATACCCCCCTGAAAAATATTTTTTCGGGACAGAAACGGCATGCATCGGGCATGGAACGATATTGAATCAGGTTGTCAAGACTTCAATATATTGTAATTATTGGTATACTAAGCGCCAATATGTAGTGGGGAGCGCACCTGTGAAAACACAAGCGCCTCCCCAAAGTCCCGGCGCGCTGGATGTGAAAGAGGCTTCTGGCCGGCCTTTTTCAAAAGCGTCCACGGATTGATAACAGCTGGCCAGGATCGTGTGCTTTAAGGAAGGGTGAAGAGATGGATCTCGCTGTGATCAAACGCGACGGAAGCCGCGTACCGTTCAATCCCGAGAGGATTGTATCGGCTGTCAGCCGCGCGGCTGCTGCGTCAGGTGTGGACGACTGTTCGTTCTGCACGGAGATTGCCGAGGGCGTGGAGAAGGAGCTGTCGGCAGAGAAGATCACCGAGGTTGACATTACTGAGATCCAGCGCCTGGTGGAAGATCAGCTTATGGCAAGCAGCCATAAGGAAGTAGCCAGGTCCTATATTGAGTACCGCCACGACCGCGACCGCGCCCGTGAGAGCCGCAACAATCTCTCCAAGGAGATCAAGGGCCTCATGGAGCAGAGCAACGTTGACATCCTCAACGAGAACGCCAACAAGGACTCCAAGGTCATCCCCACCCAGAGAGACCTCCTTGCCGGCATCGTCGCCCGCCATTACGCCAAGCAGTTCATGCTCCCCCGCGATGTGGTGAGCGCCCATGAGCACGGAGAGATCCATTTCCACGATCTTGACTATTCCCCGTTCTTCCCGATGTTCAACTGCATGCTCATCGATCTCAGAGGCATGCTCGAGCAGGGATTCAAGATGGGCAATGCCGAGATCGAGTCCCCGAAGTCCATCACCACCGCGACTGCGGTAACCGCGCAGATCATTGCCCAGGTGGCAAGCCACATCTACGGCGGCACTACCATCAACCGCATTGACGAGGTCCTTGAGCCCTACGTCATGAAGAGCTATGAGAAGAACGTCGCCATCGCGAAGCAGTGGAACGTCCCTGATCATGACGGCTATGCGCGCGCCCGCACCGAGAAGGAGTGCTACGACGCCTTCCAGGCCCTTGAGTATGAGATCAACACCCTCCATACCGCGAACGGCCAGACCCCGTTCGTGACCCTGGGGTTCGGCCTCGGCACCTCCTGGGCATCGCGCCTCATCCAGCAGTCCATCCTGAAGAACCGCATGTGCGGACTCGGGAAGAACCACAGGACCGCTGTGTTCCCGAAGCTGGTCTTCGCGATTAAGGACGGCGTGAACCACAAGAAGGGCGATCCCAACTACGACATCAAGCAGCTCGCGCTCAAGTGCGCGTCCGAGCGCATGTATCCGGATATCCTCAACTACGAGCAGGTTGTCCGCGTAACGGGCTCCTTCAAGAACCCTATGGGCTGCAGGAGCTTCCTCCCCAAGTGGCAGAACGCTGACGGAGTGGAGGAGATCGACGGCCGCAACAACCTGGGCGTTGTCAGCCTCAACCTTCCCCGCATCGCCATTGAGGCAAACCACGATGAGAAGAAGTTCTATGAGATCCTCGACAGCCGCCTTGCCGTATGCAAGAAGGCCCTGATCTGCCGCATCAAGCGCCTTGACGGCGTGCGCGCCAGGGTTGCACCGATCCTCTATATGGCAGGCGCCTGCGGCGTAAGGCTCAAGGCCGATGATCCGGTTGCGCCCATTTTCAAGAACGGCAGAGCATCTGTCTCCCTTGGCTACATCGGCATCAACGAGTGCATGAACGCGCTCTACGGCGACAGGCCGGTGTTCGAGGACGATGAGCTCAGGCAGAAGGCCATCAGGATTGTGAAGTACCTTCACGACGCCTGCGTAAAGTGGAGAGAGGAGACCGGCTACGGCTTCAGCCTCTACGGCACACCTGCGGAGAACCTCTGCAAGCGCTTCTGCGTCCTTGACCAGCGCGAGTTCGGCATCATCAAGGGAGTTACCGACAAGGGCTACTACACGAACAGCTTCCACCTTGACGTGCAGTACAAGACCGATCCGTACTCCAAGATCGACTTCGAGTCGCCCTATCCTGAGCTCTCGTCCGGCGGGTTCATCTGCTACGCTGAGTTCCCCAACATGCGCAGGAACCTCGAGGCGCTGGAGGACGTCTGGGACTACACCTATGACAAGATCCCCTATTTCGGGACCAACACCCCGATCGACCAGTGCTTCGCCTGCGGCTACAAGGGCGAGTTTGAGTGCACCTCGAAGGGCTTTGTCTGCCCGAACTGCGGCTGCCACGATCCGTCAAAGGTCTCGGTCATCAGGCGTGTTTGCGGCTATCTCGGCGCACCTGACGCAAGGCCTTTCAACAACGGCAAGCAGGAAGAGGTCAAGCGCCGCGTAAAGCATCTCGGCTGATCTGATCCCTTCTTCTGATCCAATGACCCGGTCCCCTCACGGAGGCCGGGTTTTCTTTTGTTTGTGAGTTTTCGCATCATTTCCAGAGCGGATTTGTGCAATAATCCGGCTGCTTTTTATACAGGCCGGGTTTAATGATTGCCGGCGGCCGCGGCGGATTTGCCTATAGGCGGAGTGCTTTCATGAGCAGTAAAGTAAAAGTTTCACTAAGCAGAAGAATAATGTGGATGCTGGCGGTTCCCCTTGCCGTCATCATGCTTGTATCCCTTGTATGCCTCTATGTCAGCTCATATTCCGGCATGAAGGGGAGCGCAAGGCAGATGATGAGCAACATCGTCGCCCAGAACTCATCGTTCTTCTCGTCATGGATCCTGTCGAAGGAAAGGGTTCTCAAGACCTTTGCCGACGGAACAGACGGGCAGCTCCGCGACCGCTCGAGAAGCGCTGTTGTAAGGGAGATGGAGAACTTCATCGACATCTATTTCGCCGATGAGCAGGGCGGCATGTATGCCGTGCTCAGCACTCCAGAGGAGTACCGCAAGGAAGGCTACGATCCGAGGAAGCGCGACTGGTACATCCAGGCCCAGGCGAACCGCGGCACTATTTCCCAGACCGCTCCTTATGCCGATGTCGACACCGGATCGATGGTCATCACCATCATGCTGGCGAACTCCAAGGGCGTCTCCGGAGCTGACGTCTCCATGCAGTCCATCGAGGATTGCCTGAAGAACATCGTCCTCCCCGCGGGCGGTTACGCCATCCTGACCTACGGCCCGGAGAACAGGATCCTCGCAGGCCCCGACAAGTCATTCATGGACAAGCCTGCCTCAGCCTATGACAGCATGCTTGACAACGCGTCCCTCGAGTCCATCGCGGCAGCTGGCACCAAAAACGATCTGGCATCCCTTGATCTCAAGCACGGCAGCGTCTATGCCATCGGAGAGAACATCAGCGGCACCGACTGGAAGCTCTTCGTCTTTGTGCCGGTATCCACCGTATACTCAAGCATGATCAGCGGTCTCATTGCCGAGGCGCTTATCATTGTCATCCTCGCAGCCATTACGCTTTTCGTCATCACCAGGTTTGTGAGGAGGTTCATCTCCCGCCCGCTCTTTGCCTTCAGCGGATATCTTGACAGCCTCGCGAAGGGCGAGATCGCCGACTGCATGGAGCTCCATACCGGAGACGAGTTCGAGACGCTTGCCGAGAGCTTCAACCGGGTTATTGAGAGCCAGAAGAAGCAGGTAAGCTCCGTTTCCGAGTTCATTGACGAGAACGCCAGCCAGACGAGGAGCAGGAACCAGGAGATCTACAGCAGCGCAGCCTCCCAGAAGGATGCCATCGACGGCATGATGGGCTCGATTGACGCTGTCTACTCCTCCATGAACGTTCTCTCCCTCCATACGAGTGACACGCTGCAGGAGCTCTCCAAGATGCTTGACGGCACGGCGAACGGCAGAGTGCTGGTCGAGAGCTCCAAGAAGTCAATCGAGACGCTCAACGCATCGATTGAGAAGTCAAACAGCTCCATCATGACCGTGTCCGGCTATGTCAACAGCATCTCGAAGCTCTCTGACACCATCAAGGAGATCGCAGAGCAGACCAACCTCCTCGCGCTCAACGCGGCCATCGAGGCGGCAAGGGCCGGCGAGCACGGCAGGGGCTTCGCGGTCGTTGCCGATGAGGTAAGGAACCTTGCCGGAAGGACCCGCGGATCGACCGAGGAAATCCAGAAGACCATTGAGGATCTCCTGAAGAGCATGGAGGTTACGACCGAGCTCTCCACGGTCATCAGCGATGCCTGCGCCAACTCCATCAAGTGCACCGATGATGCGATTGACTATGTGAAGAGCATGTCCGACAGCATCTCCGAGACCGCGAAGAAGGCCGGTGAGGTTGCCGAGATGTCGCAGAGGCAGAAAGAGGCTCTTGAGGGCATCACCACCTCCGCGGGCAATGTCGTTGATGCGCAGCAGAAGCTTATCGAGACCATCAACGTCTGCATCAAGAGCTCTGACGAGATGATTGAGGCCTCGAAGGTCCTGAGCAGTCTCTCAACCGAGCAGATCCTTGAGAAAAAGGACGTGGATGAGAATCAGGCCTGATCCAGAGCCTTCCCCTGACTGAAATGAGTCCCCCGGAGAGAAGTCCCCGGGGGATTTTTTTGCCATGGCCGTACGCCGGGGACTTGATCTCCTGATGATTTGCCGGGGAGAGCGGCGCGGGGCGTCTTTTTCGTATAATTGCGGAGGCGTCCCTGCCTGCCGGGGCTGTACCGGCCTTTTTCCTGCTGTTCATTGCGGAGTTCATGCTGTGTCCCGTAGTATTTTCCTGAGAGCCGGCTTCGATGCGCTCTTTACCGTGCAGTTCATCGGGGCAATGTCCGGCAATATCCTGAAGATGGCCGTCTGCTCCATCCTGATCTCATCAGGAGGCGGAAACGGCGCCGGTCTTGTCCCCTATGTGAATGCTCTTTTCATCCTGCCTTTTTTCCTCTTCTCCGCGCTTGCGGGGGAAATCTGCGACCGCTTCCCCGGAAGGAAGGCAGTGAGGACCGTAAAGCTCCTCGAGATCCCGCTCTCGCTCCTCGCGGTATGGTCAGCCATGAGCGGCAGCACGGTGATGATGCTCATCTCGGTTTTCCTCTACGGGACCGCTGCCACCTTCTTCAGCCCGGCAAAGTACGCGCTGATCCCCGACAACGCCGGGAAGGAAAACCTGCTGAAGGCCAACGCCGCGGTAAGCGCCTCAACCTATGTCTCAATTCTCCTCGGACTTTTCATCGGAAGCTTTGCCGCGGATGAGTCCATGAGGCTCACGGCCGTCATGGTGCTGCCTGCCGTCTCGCTCGTGTCCGCAGCCGCCTCGTTCCTCGTGAGGAGCGGGAGCGGCACGAAGTCTGTGCGCGTCCACGCAAATTTCCTCCGGACGCTTTTCACCGGGCTCACGTTCGGCCGGAGGGACTGGAGGATTTTCCTCGCCATCCTCGGCTGCTCCTGGTTCTGGCTCGTGGCGTCAGTGCTTTCCATCATGTTCCAGACCGCTCCGTCGCTGATTTTCTCCATGGGGCCGGAGGACACGCCTGCCGCGGTGTGCATCCTTATCGTGTCGGTCGCCGCCGGCGTGGCCGGAGGCTCTGTATCATCCTCTGTCCTCCTGAAGGGCAGGATTTCCGTGAGGCTGGTGCCGGTGTCGGCGCTCTTCACCGCGGCATTCCTCCTCGACGCGGCGCTGGTGTGCCTTGGGGAGAGCGCTCCTGAGGGGACAGCACTCAGCGGTGCGCTCCGCTCCTTCACGTTCTGGAGGACGGCAGCAGATCTCTTCCTTGCGGCCTTCGGCGGCAGCATGTTCATGGTGCCGCTCAACACCTGCCTACAGTCGCTCCCTAAAGAGAGCGAGCGCGCCAGGGTAATCGCCTCCGGCAATATCTGGAACTCCCTCTTCATGGTCGCAGGATCGCTCCTCTGCTCGCTTTCAATGGTCTCTGGAAGCCTTGCCGCGGCCTTCATCACCGTGTCCCTGGTTACTTTCCTCATTGCCGCGTCATCAGCCTTCTTCATCCACAGGGGGCTGACGAGGAAGGCGGCGCTCCTTCTCTTAAGGACCTTTTGGGGGCTCCGGATCGCGGGCCTGCCTGATGAGCTCCTCGGGAAGGGCGGAAACATCATCATCTCGAACCACACCTCGCTCCTTGACGGGGCCATACTCTGGACGGTCCTCCCCGACAACACCTCATTTGCGATCGACCGCTCCATGACCGGGATCTGGTGGGTCAAACCATTCCTGGCCTTTTCCCACTTCTACCGGGTAGGGCCGGGAGACGGGGCGTCGCTCCGCTCGCTCGCCGAGGCCGTGTCATCCGGGAAGAATGCCGTGATTTTCCCGGAGGGCAGGATTACCGTTACGGGCGGCATGATGGATATCTATCCGGGAGCGGGAGCCGCCGCGGAGAAGACCGGCGCGATGATAGTCCCGCTTCATATAGCAGGAGGTGAGTACTCATCATTTGGGCATTTCAGGAAGGTCTCGGGATGGAAGGTCCGGGCAGTGATCTCCCTTGGCGCCGGCACTCCCTTCAGCTATCCGGAGGGCGCCGGCAGGGAGGCAAGGTGCTCAGTCATCAGGGAGGCCATGCTCCGCGCCGCGGCGGAGTCTGACGCCGCGCTCCTTGGGACGCTTGGAGCTGGCGGAGCTGCCCTGAGGACTGAGAGAAGGTTCGGCAGCGGCCATGTCATCGCGGAGCAGGACGGAGGAGCGTCCTGCAGCCTGCTTTATTTCAGGCGCATGGCCGCAGTTGCATCGAACTCCTTTTACGATCCGCTGATGAAAAACGGCTCTGCTGTGCTCGCTGACTCGCCGTTCTGCAGGATGGTCGCCATGTCGGTGTTCATTTTCGCTGGAGCTGACATCTGGAGCGGGCACGCCTCAGGCTCTGACCATGCCTTCGCCGCATCCTGCGGCAGCGAGCCCGAAAAGAGCATTCCCCTGATCCCGGCTGCCGGTGTGCCTGATGCGATGGGAAAGCGCGTCAGGGGAGTGTATTTTGCCGTTCCCTATCTCAGGGGAAATGAGTTCATAGCGGGTGAGATGACGGAGGGCTCGCGGGTGCTTGATCTTGCGTCTTTCCTCCGCGCTGCGGCGGGGCTTACGGTGCGCGATGCGGCACTGCTCCTCACTGAGGACAGCGCGGTCTCCTCCGCTGCGTTCATCTCCTGCCTCATCTCCGGCGCGCTCCTCCTTACGCTCCGGAAATTCTCCGCAGCGAGGGCGGACGCACTTCTCTACGAGAGGCAGGCCAGCGTCCTCATAGCGGACCTTGACTCTCTCCGCGCGCTTCTCGGAAGGTCATCGGCGCTCCGCCTTGGATCAGTGCGCCTCGCCGCGGTATTCTGCAGAAAGGCCGAGGCCGGTGAGGCCCGTGAGCTCCTCAGGGAGCTCTCGCTCAGGGATCTCCTCATCATCCGCGAGGGTGATGGGCTTTCGTACTCCTCAGGCTGTCTCTTCGGCGATGACACGGTCCGCTCAGTGCCCAGGGCCTTCGTGCCGAACTGACTGGGGCTCAGCAGAGGCTCAGGATCTGCCAGCCCCTCTTCTCCGCCTCAGCCATCAGGTTCGGCTGGGGGTTGACGCAGCAGGGGTGGCTCATGAGGCAGAGCATCTCGAAGTCGTTGATGCTGTCGCCGTAGCCGTAGCTGTCGTCAAAGGTGAGGCCGTTCTTCTCCGCGAAGGCCTGGAGCATCCGCGCCTTCCCCTCCTTGTAGCAGAGATCCGAGACAACGCGCCCGGTGATGCGCCCCTCGCTGTCATACTCTATTCCGGTGCAGACAATGTCCTGAACGCCGATAAGGTCCGCGGCGCGCCTCACGATGTGCTCGCAGGTTGAGGAGGCGATGACTACGTCACGCCCCTCCTCCCTGAACTTCCTGACAAGAGCCAGCATCTCCGGGTAGAAGAGCTTTCCGAGAACCTCCTCCGCAAACTCCTGAAGGAGACGGTCGCAGCTCTCCTTCGGCATCATCCGGATGGGCTCCAGGGCATGCTCGTAGTATTTGCGGATGTCGAGCGTCCCCTCATAGTACTCGCGCGCGAGGCGCTTCTCGTCACTGAGGAAGTCCTCGGTAAGGAGGTTCCTGCCAATGAGAAAATGGAAGAACCGGTCGTTGCTGTCGCGCCTTATCAGGGTCTGATCCATGTCGAACACTGCAAGCTTTCTCATAAGTCTCCTTCTGGCAGGATTTTCTGATAAAAAAACGGGCGGATTGCTCATCCGCCCGCTATGATAGCCCAAGAGGCTCAGTCAGTCAGGAACTCCTGCTATGCGTTGAGGGGCTTTCCCTCGCTTACGCTCTCCTCTGCGGGCTTTTTCTCAGCCTCGGCTTTGGAGTCATCGGGGGCTCCGTTCTTGTCCGAGAGGGCATAGAGGTTCGCGAGGATGGTTCCAGAGATCGAGTGCCAGACGCAGGCAACCGCGGTTGCGACAGCCGCACCCGGGAGCTGCGGGAAGAACTTTGCGGCAAGCCCGGTTCCGAGTCCTGCGTTCTGTACGCCGACCTCAATCGAGATGGTGCGCTTCTTCGCGGTGTTGAACCTGAAGATGATGCCGAGGACGTAGCCGAGGCAATAGCCGAGCGCGTTGTGGAAGAAGATGCAGCAGAATACCAGGAGACCCATGCTGACGAACTTGTCGCCGTGATGGGCAACGACGCCGCCGACGATGCAGGCAAGCCCGATAACCGAGACGCCGGGCATGCAGGCCTTGATGTCTGCGAAGCTCTTCCTCTTGCTCATGGTCATGTTGAGGAACGCGCCGAGGGCGACGGGGATGATGGTTACATAGAGCAGGAACATGATCATGCCCATCGGATCAACATCGACATGCTGCCCGCTGCAGAGGTAGCCGATGAGGAGCGGAGTCATAACAGGCGCGATAAGGGTCGACGCGGTGGTCATGCCGACGGAGAACGCGAGATCGCCGTGGCAGAGGAAGCTCATGATGTTGGATGAGACGCCGCCCGGGACGCAGCCGACCAGGATCAGGCCGACAGCGAGGTCTGAGGGCAGGTTGAAAACACGGGTGATGGCCCACGCGAGGAAGGGCATGATGGTGAACTGCCCGATGGCGCCGACGAAAATATCAAACGGGCGCTTTGCCAGGATGACGAAATCCTGCTTTCCAAGGGCAAGGCCCATGGAAAGCATAATCACGCCGAGGATAATGGTCTGAGTACGGCCTTCAACCCATGTGAAGGCGCTGGGAAAGAAAAAGGTGACAACTGCCGTAAGAATAACAAATAAGGCCGTCCCTTTGGCGAGTATTCCGCTCAGCCATTTGCAGGGAGCCATGAAACTGCTGTACATACTCATAAAATCCTCTGATCAATACCGGACTCAGCCGGTGCCGGAATTATATGATCAACTTAACACTTTTGCATTGCCGCGCAGGATATCTGCACGCTTTTTGCTGTTTTTTCCTCGCCGTTTTTGATTTATGTTCAATTTTCCCCGTCATCTCCCGGAACTTATTGCCTACGGCACAGGAATAACGGCTGCCCTGCGCGGGAAGGCGGGCGGCAGGGCCGGGGCGCAGCGCCGGCAAATTGAGAATGATGTCAAAAAAAATCCTGCTCTCTTTTGTTTTGCGGCAGTCACGGGGTACAATTCTGAATCCGGGGGCAAAAAGTCTCCCGTTGCTTGTTTTTTTGCGCGGTTTTCCGCGGCAGCAGGAGTTATTGACAATGGCGGAAGATCTTCGCACTGACGCAAAGGGGCCTGTCGACTTCAGCAGGCTGAGCGATATCGTTTTTCATGGCGTGTACTGGCTCCTCTCTATTCACCTGCTGCTTCTTGTCGGGCTCTTCGTCATATGCCTGTGGAACTCCTGGATGTCGGTCGCGGTCTACTACCTCTCCGGGATCTGGCCCTCAAGCCTCTTTATCACCTTCTCGAGCCAGATCCCCGGGGCAGTGCTTGAGCTCGGCAGCATGACCGGGAACGTCCTGCAGATAGCGCTTGCCGTGTGGCTCTGGTCATTCCTCTGCGCCTGGGCTTGCGCCCTGATGAATGTAGTTACCGTGATATTCGATCATTTCCGCAACTGGCTGCCGGCTCTCGGCAACATCGTGATCATGTCTTTTGCCTCATGCTTCTACATTGCCATGATGGCATCGGTCTCCAGGGCGTTCAGCTGAGCGCCTGGCGTTTCCCCGGGCAATAAAAAATCCGGCCGGGCAGGGGTTCATCGGAATCCCCGTCCGGCCGGACTCTTTCCGGTCAATACCGGTCTTTCCTCAGTCAGTCTCGACAAGCTCGTAGCAGGGCGTGTACTGCTCGCCGCCGAGCTTCATCCTGCCGGAGGCGACAAAGCTCCTGAGGAGGTTGTCCATCTCCGTCATGATCTGCCTCTCGCCGTGGATCTTGAAGGGGCCGTACTTCGCCACCTCCTCGCGTCCCTGGTTCTTGACGTTTCCGGCGACGATGCCGGAGAACACCTTGCGGAGGTTCACGATGAGGCTGCTGTCGTGCCCGTCCCTCTTCAGGACGATATTGTCCAGCACCTCGTGCGTCGCCTCGAGGGGCTTCTGCATCTCCGGATCGATATGCATGGTCCAGTTGAAGGAGAACGAGTCGCCGCTCGAGATCCTCTGCTGCGTGACGCGCTTCATGCCCTCGGCGCAGATGTCAGCGACGCGTTTCGGATCGTTTACCACGATCTCGTAGTACTGCGAGGCGCGGTCGCCTACCGCGGCCCTGATGAAGCGGTCTATCGCCTCAAAGTACCCGCGGCTCTCCTCGGGGCCGGTGAGGATGAGCGGCATCGGCTGCCCGGCGTTCCTCTCGTCCATCTTCATGCCGAGGAGGAAGAAGAGCTCCTCCGCGGTGCCCGGTCCGCCCGGGAAGATCACCATGGCGTGGCCTATCCTCGCGAACGCCTCGAGGCGCTTCTCCATGTCCGGGAGAATGCAGAGCTCGGTTACGAATGGATTGGGCGGCTCTGCCGCGATGATGGATGGCTCAGTAAGGCCGATGAACCGGTAGTTCCGATTCCTCTGCAGGAGGTGGCCGAAGGTCGCCCCCTTCATGGGGCCCTCCATGGCACCGGGGCCGCAGCCCGTGCAGATGTCGAGATGCCTGAGCCCCAGCTGCCTTCCGACCTCCTCGGTGTAGCGGTACTCGTTCTCACCGATGGAGTGGCCTCCCCAGCAGACAACGAGGTTCGGCTCGATGCCGGTGCTGAGCACACCGGCGTTCCTGAGGCACCTGAAGATCTGGTTCGTGATCTCAGCGCTCCCGTCCATGCCGGGCGTGCTGGGCGGCAGCGCGGGGAAGGAGTGCATGAACACTATGTCGCGGAGGACGCTGAAGAGGTGATCCTGTATAGCCTGGATTATCTCGCCGTTGACAAAGGCGCTTTCCGGGGCGTTGAAGATCTCCAGCTTGACGCCACGCTCGCGCCTGATGACGTTGATGCCGAAGTTGTGGAACTGCTTCAGGAGATCCTCGGCGTTGTCAGTCACGCTGCCGCAGTTGAGGACGGCAAGCGAGCACCGCCTGTAGAGATCATAGATTTTTCCGGAGGCCGCGCTCCTCAGCATGTCGACCTCTGCCTGGGAGAGCATGCTCATGAGGCCGGTCGGGTTGACATAGGTAATCATCTGGATTGACTCCGTGCTGCTTTTCGGGTTTCCCTGTCAGACTGCATAAGGCATCTGCCTTCCGGTGCGGACAGGGCAGTGAATTTTAGCAGAACAGGAGAGGGCAATAGCGTTCACAGATACCATTTTCAGAAATAAAAATACATTAATGTATGTCAGGCAGCCAGGCTCCTGCGCCCTGCCGGGAGCCCGCGCCGCATAAATGGTGGCCCGCCCGACCGGGCCTGTGCTCAGAACGGATAGAAAGGATCGTCCTGGTCAGGGTCGTTGTACTTCGCGCAGTCCCGCTGCCAGTCCTCCATTTTGTCCTTGATCTCATCGCTGAGATGGCGGTAGTCGCTGTCCCTGATGAGCCCCCTGCCGAGCATGGACTTATAGAACTTCTTCAGGCTGGCCGCCGTTGTTTTGATGTTTCCCGGAGCGGACCACGCGCACTTGCGGATGTAGAAGTCCCCGAGGAATGAGCCCAGCATGCTGACGCCTGCCTGCATGGAGAGCTCCTCGCGGTAGAGTAGGAACTCATTGAGAAAGAGGTCCGCATTCGAGAGATGGCTACCGATGGTTCTTTCGGAGAGCCCGCTCTTCCTCAGATCCTCCCCGAACATGGCGAGGTACTCACCATTCTTCTTTTCGATCTCTTCGGGGTCCTGCCAGTCCTCGTCATCATCATCGTCATCGTCCCAGTCATCGTCTTCATCCTCATCCTCGAAGCCGGTGTTGTCATCAGTCTCGCCGCCGCCTGCCTGATTGTCATCGGCATCGCCCAGGGAGCCGGCCTGGTTGTAGTCGGTCTCGCCGTTAACGATCTGATTGTCGTCAGTCTCTCCGTGGCTGCTTTTGTTGTCGTCGGTTTCCATAGGGGCCTCCTGGTGCTGAATGCGTTTATTATGCCGTACCGTCATGCCCCGCGCAATAAGCTGGAATAGGCGGCTCCAGGCAGGGCTTTTCAGAATTCAGGACCGTTCATATTTTTCTTTTCCTGTATCACGGTAGAATATTCTCCGGGCAGACTCAGAACAAGTCTGCTGTTTGGAGGAGCAAGCCGTGGGCAGAATATCAAGGACCGAGGACAACCTGTTTCCTTTCCCGAAGGGAGCATTCATTGTTAACGGCAGGTATGTGTACATCAATACCGGAAACCGCTACGTGAGCAGGGAAGAGAGGAAGACTCCCGGGAAGCGCGGCTATACAGGGCATGATCAGGCCTGCATCGGAGCTCTTATGGAGCCAGGCAACGATGAATGCCGGATGTTCTACGCAAACAAGTTCTACCGGGATAACTTTCTCCGTGACGATGCCGGAGAGAGGAACGCTGAGCGCCAGGATGAGGAGCTTCCCGAGATGCCTCCTGTCGCTGACCGTGTAAGTGCCGGCCTGTTCCCCATTGTCTCGAGGGCAGAGGATTTTGAGAGGCTCTTCGCTCTCCTTGCAGACAGCTTCGGCGCCTGTGACGCAGGACGGATCCTTGATTTTGCCTGCTTCATGATCTCACGGAGGAGCGCCTCATTTGACCGCTATACCGCATGGGCAAGGGAGCATATAGTCTTTTCAGAAAATGCAGTAGATGAGGACTTTCCGGAGAAATTCCTTAGAGGTTTGAGGTATGCGGATGTCAGACGGTTCCTGTGTGAATGGGCACGGGAGAATATCGGCAATGGACGTGTACGTGTCTTCTATGACTCCATCGTTCAGAACACGAGGCCAATTGGCGTACGCATCCTCCAGAAGGGTACCGTGCATGACATCAGCTCATGGCGTCGGGCAGACACTGACATTGTCATGAGGCTGTCAGACGGAATGCCGCTTACGTATATGCACGAGCCTGGATTTGACTGTGACATCGCCGATCCCGGCGAGATAGAGGACTTCCTTGCCGGAATTGCAGAGGGAACCGGGAAGAAGGCCGGAGCCATTGTGGCGGCTGACCGGGGCTCGGTCACTGAAAGTGATTTGAATGAGCTGGACAGGACCGGGATCGGGTACATCCTGATGCTGGACACCTCGTCCGGCCTTGGTGAAGAGCTCTGCGAACGGTACGCGGATGAAATTGTGTCCCCTGAGAACAGGCTCCCGGGCGATGAGGAGAAATACGGCCTGACAGCGGAGGCTCAGCTTTTCGAGGGCGGCAGGAAATGCTGCGCCCATGTCATAAGGAGCGGGGAGCTCTTCAGGGAAGAGCAGGCCGCTTTGGAGCAGGACCTTGAATTAAGGCGCGCGGTGCTCGGCTCCTTTATAGAGTCTGTCAGAGGCACTGACCTCACCAGGGAGGAGCTGGAGGAGAGCGTTGACGGGCGCAGCAGGATGCTTTTCTCCCTTAATCTCGAAAAATCAGGGCAGGTGAATGAGCCAGGGGAAACGGCGGATGTGAGCGGTGAGCATGCGGAGGATGTCCCGGAGGACACCTTCAGGATCACCGGCTTCTCTGAGAATGCCGAGACTGTAGAAAGCGAGCGCAGGAAATGCGGCATGTACGTCCTCGCATCATCAATGAAAACAGACATCAGCAAGGCAGAGAGCGTCTTTTCGGAGTGTGACTCTGTCCGGGAGTTTTTTGATACCGTGAAGACCGGCCTCGCTGCCCCAAAAGGCTTCGGCCTGCACGGGACGGGCCTCATCTGGTTCGTGGCGTCAGTCATCTATTCCATTGTCCTTCAAAGGACGTCCGCGCTCAGAAAGAAGGACAGTGAGCATTTTTCCGTGCCGCAGATTGCCAATGAGCTCGAGAGAATTGACGCATACCGGGATCCGAAAAGCGGCGAGTACGGCCGCCGCTACAGGCTCAATGAAAGGCAGGCCGGGATCCTGAAGTGCTTCGGGCTCTCTGAAAAGGACATTGATGAGAGCATTGAATGCTGCATAGTCACGGATGAATGACGTTCCGCAGGAATATGACTGAGCAGGCAGAGAGAAGCAGGGAATTTTCCGGGGCTCATCATCCTCACTGAGACTATAATTGCCGCATTCCGCCGCCCTCTGCGGCGTTTCCCAGGAGGAGAAATGAGGTTCCCTCAGTATATTCTCACTGCGCTTGCCGCAGCGGTTTCGTTTGCGGCGTCAGCAGGTGACGCCTCCCCTGCCGGCACTGCGCCGCTCGGGAACGGCTGGACGCCTGATCCAGACGGCTATGCCGATCCGCAGGGCATCGCCTTCACCAAAGGCAAAAGCGATCTGGTCCTCTGCCTGATGTCCGGAGACGTCTCCGACGGCGCAAGGCGCCGCGCTGATCGCTCGCTCCTCTCCTATTCAGGTGACACCTGCCGTCCCCGGAAGACGAGGCGCGAGGAGAGGACCGTCATTTTTCCCTGCACCTCGGGCGGGCGCTACGCCGAGCGCTACCTGATGCGCCACGAGTCCTCAGGCTACGACATCATCTTCCCCCTCTCCGTCCCTGGTGAGTTCTCCGGGGAGAGAAGGGCATCGCTCATCAGCGCCTGCGAGGGGTATTTCTCGGTGATGCGCGAGCATGAGGCGCTATATCTCGGAGTCGACCTGGAAAATCCTCCCGCATCGGCTGACATCGGCTACGGGCTACGCATCGTCACGTCTGAACGGGCCGGGCGGAGGATGGTATTCTCGCCTGAGCCGCACAGCCTCACTCTCATGAAGGGCGGGCGGAAGTTCACCGTCCGCTTTGCCGGGAACAAGAGCCATGTCGAGGCATTCCTCGACTGCGCTCCCGCAACCGAGAAGGCGGAGTTCATGAAGCGCGACATCGTGATGGGCTCCTGCGGGAGGCGCAGCGGCTCGTTCCGGAAGGGCGATCTCTTTGCCTGGTACACAGTCGGAGATGACTTTGTGGTCGAGTTCTCTGACATCTCGAGGAAGGGTCTCAAGGACCGCGATCTTGCTGCGGCGCTCTCCTTTGTCCTGCCGCTCTTCAAGTACGAGCTCGACGCGCGCGCGCTGTATTTCGGACGGGAGCCCAGGAGCATTCCTGACATTGACCAGCTGGTGCACGAGCGCCTCGCGGCCCTGAAGAAGGCAAAGGCCGGGGAGGAGCCTGAATCACCGTCAGAGGAGAAATGACGGCAGATCCTTCATAAGCATCCTTTCTGGAATAAAAAAAGCCCCGGCAAAAGCCGGGGCTGGAGGAAAGTGATGAACAAGTATTTCCAATCTGCTGAACCTTTAGACCGGATTGCCGGGTAAAAGTTCAATAAAATATTCGTTTCAATTCACGCCCCCTCACGAGAGCGGCGTCAGACAATGCCGGAACAGCGAAGAGATTCAATCATGAATTCTGCCGGACAGACCTTGTTATGACAGGAACAACATCTTTCTCTTCACTGGTGAAGGGGCAGAACGTCCGTTCCCACCTTTATGATAACTTAGGCAGATGATCCAATCAAATTTTAATGACGGCAAATATGTCATAACGAGGCATTGCCATGAATTTTTACTTGCATCTGTGCCGTCTTAAAATGGCTGAACAGTAACCCTGGAGCTATCGCACAGGTCGGCTGTGAACAGTAACAAATATTCATGTTTTTTCTGTAATGATTCATTCTGTGACGGAGCTCTCAAAAATTCCGCATCCCGCCGGAACCGCATCCCGCCTTGCTTCCATGGCAGTTTGAGCATAGTCTCATATGTACCATTTTCCCTCTGGCTCTGTTCATTATTCAGACATGTTCGTGTTACAATTTCCTGTTGCTGCAATGGCTTTCTGTCCTCTCGTACTGCCTCGGAGTGAGCGGTGAACCAGATCCTGATTTTCTGCGCCCTGATCCTGATTGTCTGCATCCTGGCACACAAGCTGTCGGATCGCATCGGCGTTCCTGTCCTCATAGCCTTTATCGGCATCGGCATGATGTGCGGCGTTGACGGGATTCTCAAGATCCCGTTCGACAACTTCGCCGTATCAGAGAACATGGCGACCATAGCGCTCATCTTCATCATGTTCTACGGCGGGTTCTGCACCAAATGGGTAACCGCCAGGAAGAGCGCGCTGCCTGCCGTGCTGCTCTCGTCAGCCGGGGTCTTCATCACCGCCGTAGTAACGGCCGTGATCGTTCATTTCGTGGTCGGGACAGGCTGGCTCTTCAGCTTCCTCATCGGCTCGGTCCTCTCCTCAACTGACGCGGCCTCGGTGTTCTACATCCTGAGGTCAAGGCAGTTCAACCTCAAGTACAACACCTCCCCCCTTCTTGAGGTGGAGAGCGGATCGAACGACCCGGCAGCCTATCTCATGACCGTGATCTGCATAGCGCTCCTCAGGCAGGACAACTCGCTCAACGTGCCCTGGCTCCTCCTCAAGCAGCTGGTGTTCGGGCTCGGCTTCGGCGTCCTTATCGGCTTTGTGACCGGGTGGATCCTGCAGCATTTCAACTTCATGAGCACCGGCCTCTCTGCGGTATTTGTCCTCGCCATCGCGCTCATCTCCTACGCGCTTCCTTCCGTCCTTGACGGAAACGGCTTCCTCTCGACCTACCTTGCCGGCATCATCATCGGGAACTTCGACATACAGGACAAGCGAACGCAGGTTACCTTCTTTGACGGCATAACCGATCTGATGCAGATGATGCTGTTCTTCCTCCTGGGGCTTCTCTGCACGCCGTCCAACCTGAGCAATGTCCTGGTTCCGGCGGCTGTCGTTGCCTTCGTGATCACCTTCCTCGCGCGCCCTGCGGCAGTGTTCCTGCTGATGCGCCCGCTGAAGGCGCCGAACAGCCAGATGCTGCTGGTCTCCTGGTGCGGGCTCAGGGGCGCCGCGTCGATTGTGTTCGCCATAATGGCCGTCAACAGCGTTCCGCCGGTCGGCATGGAGTTCGACATCTTCTCGATGGTGTTCCTCGTGGTGCTCTTCTCCATCATCATCCAGGGCTCGCTCCTCCCCTGGGCGGCAAGGAAGCTCAGCATGATCGATACCGAGAACGATGTCATGAAGACCTTCAATGACTACAGCGACAGCATGCCGGTAAGGTTCATACAGTTCACCATGCCCGAGGAGTACAAGTGGAACGGCAGGGAGGTGAGGAACATCACGCTCCCGCCTGACACCAGGCTGGTTCTCATACAGAGGACGGAGAAGAACAAGCTGGGAATTGACACCGTGAAGGACATAGTTCCACGCCGCAGCACGGTGATAAAGCCGGGCGACAGGCTGACTCTCTCCGCGCAGTCGCCGGTCGGCACTCAGGATGTCGAGCTCACGGAGCGCACCGCCGAGAAGTGGCATGACGGGAGGACCGTCGGCGACATCTTCGGCGACCGGCCGGAGCTCGTTGTGCTGATTGAGCGCGGCATCAGGGTAATCATCCCGAACTCCAACACGGTGGTGAAGGCAGGCGACAGGCTGGTCCTCTACAGCCAGTCGGAGAAGCCCGAAAAATAGCGCGCCGGGGCGGTACCACTGCGTTACGCCTGCTGTTTCAGAAAATTCCGGCAACGGCTGATAAAATCACGCTGTGGAACAGATCCACGGCGTTTTTTTGTTTTCAGGCTCATATGATGCTCAGAACTATAGGCAGGGCGCACGCAATCAGGCCCTGCAGGATACTCAGAGCGGCCCTGCTTGCCGCCTGCATGATGATGTCTTCCTCCTGCTCGGACGACGCTCCCATACCGAAGAGCCGCCTCCTCGGCATTGACAGCGACGGCGACGGCGTGCGCGACGATGTCGCCGCTGAGATCGCCTCAAACGCGCTCCTCAACAGTGAGCAGAAGAAGGCGCACATGCAGTGGGCCGCCGCCTTCCAGACCATGTTTGCAGCGGACCTCGATAATGAGGACGAGGTGCGCAACGCCATATATGACATCGACGAGGCCGCCAACTGCTTCTTCCATGTTTACATGTCGCTCTTCGGCTCGTCAGCAGACGCGCAGACCGCCATCAGGACCGACATGCGCACGCTCTCCGCCAAGATCAACGATACCCGCGACAGAAGGACCTTCTTCAAGCAGTTCAACAAGAAAAAGGAGATAACCCCCGCAAGGAAGCCTGACTTCGGCGACGCGGACACCTGCCATTTCCATATGGCAGGACACGAGGCCGGCGGCGCTGCGGAGGCCTCGGAGGTCGAGAAGCTCAGGCAGTTCAGGGAGAGCGGATCATCGGCTTCGCCGAAGGCTGACGCTGGCAGCGGCAAGAGCGCGTCATCGGGGAAGTGAGCATGGATGACATTACCCTCTTTATCCGCTGCTTCGTGAACCTCTTCGCCATAGTGAACCCGCTCGGGGCGTTCCCGGTGTTCGTGGCGACGACCTCGGGGCTTTCCCCGTCCGTCCGCTTCAGGGTCGGAACGGTCTGCGCCGGCACGGTGGTGTTCGTCCTGGTGATTGCGCTTCTCATCGGGCAGTTCATCCTCAACTTCTTCGGCATCTCGATCTCCTCGTTCCGCACCGCGGGAGGAATATTCATCTGCCTGCTCTCGCTCTCGATGCTGAGGGGCAGCATGACTGAGGCCAGGAAGGAGGGGCAGGCGACAGCCGCCCTTGAGGAGGAGGGCGCCATCGGGCAGGCGATTGTCCCGCTTGCGATACCTATCCTCGCGGGCCCCGGCGCCATCAGCTCCATTATCGTCTACTCGTCGCAGATCACGCATTTCCGCCAGTGGTTCGTCATCGGCGGCGCCATACTCCTCTTCGGCTCGATCCTCTGGCTGATGTTCTGCTCCGCAGGGTGGCTCCAGAAAATCCTCGGCCCGCTCGGAATAAATATCTCGACCAGGGTGATGGGACTTATAATGATGTCGCTCGGCGTCGAGATCATGAGCACCGGGCTCAAGGGAATATTCCCGATCCTTGGAGGTTAGGCATGGACATTTCAGGCATAAGAAGACAGTACAAGTACGCGAAGCTCCACAGGAGCGACATGCCGGATGATCCGCTTGTCATGTTCGAGAAGTGGCTGGGAGAGGCGGTGAAGTCCGATCTCCCGGATCCGACCGCCATGATTGTGTCGACTGTCGGCGAGGGCGGAATACCCTCGCAGCGCACCGTGCTTCTCAAGAAATACGATCACGACGGCTTTGTCTTCTTCACCAACTACGGCTCGAGGAAGGCGCAGCAGATTGCGGGGAACCCGCACGTGAGCCTCCTTTTCCCCTGGTACCCGCTCGACCGGCAGGTCGCCGTGCAGGGGACCGCGGTGAAGACCCCCTACAAGGAGATCGTGAGCTATTTCCTCTCCCGTCCCAAGGACTCCCAGATCGGGGCCTGGGTAAGCCACCAGTCGAGGCTCATCTCGGCGAGGGGCGTGCTTGAGGCAAAGTTCCTGGAGCTCAAGCAGAAGTTCTCGAACGGGCAGGTCCCGGTGCCTGACTTCTGGGGCGGCTTCCGCGTCTCGATTGACACCATCGAGTTCTGGCAGGGCGGCGAGAACAGGCTCCATGACCGTTTCCTTTACACCAGGCGCCCGGACGGGGGCTTTGACATCGGGAGGCTTGCACCGTGATCATCAGGCATGCAAGAAGGGACGAGTACGGCGCTATAGCCGCGCTCATCGAGGAGGCGTTCAGGGACTCTGCGGTGTCCCTCGGCCATGAGGTGCAGTTTGTCGAGATCCTCCGCTCCTCGGACGCGTATATCCCGGGGCTTGAGTATGTGGCGGCTGACGATGACTCAGGCGAGATCCTGGGGCACATCATCCTCTCCGTACTTCCGATAAGCCACGGGAACAGCAGCATCAGGGGGCTTCTCCTCGCGCCGCTCTCGGTGCGCCCCGCCTTCCAGCACCAGGGCATCGGCACGGCGCTTGTGGAGCGATCCATCGCTGACGCGGTAAGCCAGGGCTACCGCGGGATCTTCCTCGTGGGGGATCCGGATTATTACTCGAGGTTCGGCTTTGTTCCTGCGGTGAGCGCCGGCATAAGGAACAGGAGCGTCTATCCTGACGAGTATGTCCTCTTCCGCCCGCTCGACGAGTCGCTTAGCGCTGATCTCATGGACGGCAGCCCCTACTCGGTGGTGCTCCCGGGCTAAATGCTTCCCCTTCTCCTGATGAACGGCATCCTCATGCTGCTCTGCATGATTCTCTGCGGGGCGGCAGTGGAGAAGGCCGGCCTGGTAACCGCGGAGAGCAGCAGATCCCTTTCCGTAGTCCTCATCTACATCATCACGCCCTGCGTCATCATCGAGGCCTATGAGTCGCCCTCGGGCGGCTCCGGCTCTGGGCTCCTTCTCTCTTTCGGAGCCGCGGTATTCTGCCATGTGCTATATATCGCGGCTGCAAGGCTACTCAAGAAGCCTCTCGGCCTTTCCGACATCGAGCAGGCCAATATCGCCTACTCGAACTCAGGGAACCTCATCATCCCGTTGGTCGCCGCGGTGTTCGGGGAGAAGGAGATCATGTACTGTTCCGCGTTTGTCGCCGTGCAGACCTTCTTTGTCTGGACCCACGGACGGACCCTCGTGAGCGGAGAGAAAAAGCTCTCGCTGAGAAGGGTTCTGCTCAACATCAACGTAATCGCGGTTTTCGTGGGGATATTCCTCTTCGTTACCGGGATCCGCCTACCTGACATCATCTCCTCGGCGATGAAGTCGATGGGGCTTGCCATGGGGCCGGTCGCGATGATTCAGATGGGCATAATCCTCGGCGGGATGAAGCTCAGGGACATCTTTCTCGTGAGGCGCGCCTGGTTCACCGCGTTCCTCAGGCTCATAGCTTTCCCTTTCATCGCGGCCCTCTGCTATGTATTCTCGGGCGCTGCGTCGCTTGTCCCGGACGGGCGCGAGATCCTCACCGTCTCATATCTTTCAGCCGCAGCCCCGTGCGCGGTCCTCATTACCCAGTTCGCACTGGTGTTCCACAGGGACTATGAGAGATCCTCCGCGGTAAACATCATCTCGACCATCCTCTGCATGGCGACAATTCCGCTCATGGCCTGGCTACTCGGCCTGATGTTTGACTCCGCCGGATACTGAGATCCTGCGGGCTCAGACGGAGGGCAGATCGTCCCGGAGCCTCTCCGCCCTCATGATGATGTCAGAGAGCTCGGCTGAGAGCCTTTCCTCTGCCTCAGCGCTGTCATCAGGCGCTGATCCTTGGGGAGCCAGCTCCTGTTTCCTGCCATCCATGGGCCTTAACTCGTTCATCACCGAGAGCTCCTCGCTCTCGAGGAATGCAGTATAGCATTCCGCTGCCATGCCTTCCGGCATGGTGTCATTCTCTTCTGCCATTCTGTCGCCTGTGTCACATTTTTATAGCTGGATTATAATGCTCTCAGCGGACTCTGCCGCGGATCTCCCGCGGTCTGACAAACTATATCTGATAAAATCAGGGCAATCGGCATCATGCCGTGCTTCTTGTGAGGTTTTGAATGAAAGGCAGGCTCTCCCATGTTGTTTTCTGCGCCTTTGCTGCAGCATCGGCTCTCTGTGTATCTGCGGTGCTCTCTGGCTGCGATGAGGTGGCAAGCCTTTTCCAGTCCGGCAAGAATCCCCAGAACGTCGCGGAGCTCTGCGACGGGAAGCATACCGGGCGCCACGCGGCATACCAGAGCGTCATTGACGAGGCGTGCCGGAAGCTCAAGGACGCCGAGAGCAGCAACAGCAGGCTGCGCGAGCAGTCGGAGAGCCTCGGCAACACGGGCGAGATCCTGACCGCGGAGGTGCAGTCGGTGCGCGGCAGGGCCGAGAAGAGGATTGCGGAGAAGGACGCGAAAATCAGGGAGCTCAGCGTGCAGAACCGGAGCCTTTCGGTGAAGCTTGCCGATGCGGAGAAGCGTCTCAATACCGAGACTGCAAGGTCAGCCTGCGCCTATAGAAAGGGAGTTTCCGCAGAGCAGTTCATCAAAAAGTGCATATCGCTCAGTCCTGACGACATGTTTATTGCCTCTGCCATAAGGGACGCCAAGAAAAACAGGGACTGCGCGTTCGTCTCGGAGGTTTATGAGAAGCTGGCCGGGAAGAGCGCAGTCTGGGCAAAGATGCTCGGGCGCGAGTACGATCCGAAGTACAGCCAGAACATCTGCTTCAAGGCTGACAAAAAGAAGGCTGAGAGCTGGTACGGCAGGGCAAAATAGCCTGCCTGGCAGGGCTTTTATTATGTAAGGAACGCCTTACATTTATGATAGAATCATACTTGTGCCGGAGGCGGGGCGCTTCCGGCACTCTCTGATTGGACAGCAACCGGAAGGATCATGAAAACTTACCTCGTTGGCGGCGCTGTACGGGACAGAATTCTTGGGCTTAAGGTCCACGACAGGGACTTTGTCGTAACCGGAGCGACGCCTGAGATGATGCTTGAGCGGGGCTTCAGGCAGGTAGGGAAGGACTTCCCTGTTTTCCTCCATCCGGAGACGCACGAGGAATACGCGCTTGCCCGCACCGAAAAGAAGAGCGGGCATGGCTACGGCGGCTTCATCTGCGACTTTTCGCCTGACATCACGATTGAGGAGGATCTCTCGAGGCGCGATCTCACCATCAACGCGATGGCCATGGACGAGGACGGGAACATCGTTGATCCCTGGGGCGGAATGTCCGATCTGAAAAAGCACCTCCTCCGCCACACCTCGCCCGCCTTCGAGGAGGATCCCCTGAGGGTCCTCCGCGTCGCGCGCTTCGCGGCAAGGTTCGCGCCCCTGGGCTTCACCGTCGCCACGGGGACAATGGAGCTCATTAAAAAGATGGTGAGGAGCGGCGAGCTCTCCTATCTTGTCCCTGAGAGAGTCTGGCAGGAGTTCTACAAGGTCCTGCAGCACGGCATGCTTGACGTGTTCGTGAGGACTCTGCATGAGTGCGGGGCCCTGAGGGTGGTTTTCCCGGAGCTGGACGCGCTCTACGGGGTTCCTGCGAGGAAGGACTGGCACCCGGAGGTCGACACCGGCATCCATATGGAGCTCTGCCTCAGGATAATCTCCGACGATCCGGATCCGGTGGTGAAGTTCGGCGTGTTCTGCCACGATTTCGGGAAGGCGCTTACCCCCAAGGAGCAGCTGCCGAGGCATCCCATGCATGGGCCGAAGGGCGTGCCGCTTGCCGAGAGAATGTGCGAGAGGCTCAGGATCCCGAATGAGTACCGGGATTTCGCGAGGGTTGTCTGCGCGAACCACTCCCTTGTTCACCGCTTCATCAGGCGCTCCAGAGCATCGTCAGCGCTTAAGGTGTTCTATGCCATTGACGCCTTCCGGCACCCGGAGCGCGTCCCGATGCTCGCGAAGGCCGCGGCGACAGACTACCACGGGCGCCTGGGCTTCGAGAACCTTCCCTACCAGCCTGCCGACTACATGCTTGACATGTTCGAGGCGGTGAGGAAAGTAACTCCCGCGGACATCATCAGGGCCGGGGCTAAGGGCATTCAGATCAAGCAGCGCCTGGCGCGCCACAGAATGCGGGCTCTCGTCCTCGCGAGGCGCGAGTGGTTTGCCACCCATGAGATCATCCCCGAGAAGGGCGGCGGCTGGAGCAGGGCGCAGAGGGCGCTTGAGCCGTTAAGGGAAAGGGAGCCTGACACGCCGCTCGCGCACTGAGTTCCGGCTCTGAATCTTCAGCCCGCAGGGAAGCTGTTCCCGCAGCCACGGGGAGAGCTGGAACTTCTTTCCGGAAGTTTTCAGATTTTTGCGTTTCCTGTCATTTTTACCGCACGCTTTCCTCCATATAATGAGCTGTCCGGCGTCCGTTGCCGGCATCCCGGATCTTCCGTTCAGCTCAATTGGAGGCTTAATGTACCCGTATAATCTTTGTCTTCCCACCAACCTGGTATTCGGAAAGGGCCGCGTGAGCGAGCTCCCTGATCTTGTCCGCGGCATGGGCAGGAATGTCCTCCTTGCCTACGGCGGCGGCAGCATTAAGAAGATCGGCCTCTATGACAGGGTCAAGGCTCTGCTCAACGGCTTCAATATCGTGGAGCTTTCCGGCATCGAGCCCAACCCGAAGATCGGCTCGGTACGCGAGGGCGTGAGGCTCTGCCGCGAGAATAAGGTTGACTTCATCCTCGCGGTCGGCGGCGGCAGCGTAATTGACTGCGTGAAGAACGTCGCCTGCGGCGTCTTCTATGAGGGCGATCCCTGGGATCTGGTCCTTGACAGCAAAAAGATCGGAAAGAGCCTTCCCATCGTCTCGATCCTCACCCTTGCGGCAACCGGCTCGGAGTACGACGGAGGCGCGGTAATCTCGAATCCTGACACCCACGAGAAGCTTGCTCTCCTCGGCGGACCGTCGCTCTTCCCGAAGATTTCGATCCTCGATCCGGAGTACACCTTCACCGTAAGCGCCAGGCAGACTGCCGCGGGATCCGCAGATATCTTCAACCACACTCTCGAGAGCTACCTGGTGAAGGACGGCAACATCCTTACCGACAGCATCTGCGAGGGCATGCTGAAGACCGTAATAAAGTACGCTCCGATTGCGATTAAGGAGCCTGACAATTACGAGGCGAGGGCAGCGCTGATGCAGGTTGCCTCCTTCGGCTGCAACGATGTTCCGGCCATCGGCCGCACTCCCTCGGTCTGGGTCTGCCACGGCATCGAGCATGAGGTCTCGGCCTGGTATGACATCACCCACGGCGTCGGGCTGGCCATCCTCACTCCTCCCCTGATGCGCTGGACTCTCCGTGATCCGGGCTCGCTTGACCGCTTCTACCAGTACGGCACCAATGTCTGGGGCATCGCTCCGTCTGACGATAAGATGAAGGTCGCGAATGAGGCGATTGACCGCACTGCGGAGTTCTTCAAATCACTCGGGCTTCCTGCGCGCCTCAGCGAGCTCGGCATCACCGATGAGCATTTCGGCGACATGGCCGATCATGTGCTTGCCCACTGGTGGCCGCTCGCTAATGCCATGAGGCCGGTTGACCGCGAGGGAGTAGTCGAGATCCTGAAGATGAGCCTGTAGCCTTTCTCTTTTCAGGAAATGAATGAAGCCGGCTCCTCATGGCGGGGAACCGGCTTTTCCGTATCTGATTTTGTGCCTGCTGAGCTGGCTCTTCAAAGCAGCATGTATGCCTGGAGACTCAGAGCGCGGCAGTGTACTTCCTGATTCCGTCAGCAAGACGTCTCATTCCGTCCTCGACAAGGGCCCTCGGGCAGGCGAGGTTTATCCTGAGGAATCCCTGTCCTGTGGTTGCTCCGTACTGCTCGCCGCAGGAGACATAGAGCCCGGTCTCCTTCCTGATGAACTTCTGCAGATCGGTCCTGGGGCCAGTTGCCTTCCGGCAGTCAGCCCAGAGGAGATAGGTCGACTCTGTGTCGAGCGGATCGATTTCCGGGATGTTTTTCCTGATGAAGTCTATGGCATAGTCCTTGTTGGACCTTACGTAGGCGTTCATCTCGTCGAGCCACTCCCCGCCTTTCTCAAATGCTGTTACAGCCGCGGTTACGGCAAGGAAATTGGGCTCGCCGCACTCGTCGGTGTTGAGCTGACGCCAGACCTTGTGGCGGAGGATCCTGTCCGGGATAAGCGCGGCGCTCGTATTGAGCCCCGCGATGTTGAAGCACTTGGTGGGCGCTATCGCGGTGACGCTTATCCTGCGGCAGGTCTCGGAGACGCCGGCAAAGGGAACGTACTCCTTCCCGGGATCCGCTATGTCGCAGTGGATCTCGTCAGAGATTACCGTTACTCCGTACTTCGCGCAGAGCTCGCCGACTCTTGAGAGCTCCTCCTTTGTCCAGATGCGCCCTACGGGATTGTGCGGGTTGCAGAGGATCATGAGCGAGGTCTGCGGATCCGCGAGCTTTTTCTCGAGGTCCTCAAAGTCCATCTCCCAGCGGCCGTCCTTAAGGATGAGAGGATTCTCAAGGACGCGTGCGCCGTTGTTCACGATGCAGTTGAAGAAGATGTTGTAGACAGGAGTCTGTATGACGACATTCTCATTGGGCGTCGTGAGCTTCCTTACCGTGCTCGAGACAGTCGGTATGACGCCTGTGGAGAAAATCAGCTCCTCCTTCCTGATGCCGAGGTGATGCCGCTCCTTCCACCAGTGAATGTAGGCATCGCTCCACTCATCCGGGATCACCGAGTAGCCGTAGGCTCCGAGCGCTAGCCTCTTCTGCAGTGCTTCGGTGATTTCAGGGGCGGTCCTGAAGTCCATGTCGGCAACCCACATCGGGAGCTCGTTCTCACCGACGTTCCATTTGAGCGAATTGGTGCCGCGGCGGTTCAGGATCTCATCGAAATTGTACTTGGGCATCTGTGCCTCCCTGTGGGTTATACGGCGGCCGTGATGCGGCAGGCCGGCTTGTCCTTGTCGTTCTTGATGGTGATGCAGGTCTTGGACGCGTCGCAGTTGTCGCTCTCGATGATGAGGTTCGCGATGGTCCTTGCCGTGATCTTGCCGGAGCCCGGGTTCAGGACCGAGTCAATCCTGTTTCTGATGTCGGCGTCGATGTCAGTCGAGTACTCGAAGGCGAGCCTCGTATTGACGAGCCTGCAGTTCACCATCTTCAGGTGATCAATGTAGCAGAGTCCCTGATCAGACTCAATGGTGCAGTTGATGAGGGTGAGGTTCTTCGTGTTCCAGGCAAGGTACTCACCGGAGATGTAGGAGTCGTAGACGGTAACGTTCTCGCAGTTCCAGAAGCAGTCCTTGGTGAGGAGCTTCGAGTTGTGGATCTCGATGTTGCGGCCGCCGTCGAAGGCGTAGTTGCCGTAGAGGTCAAGCCCGTCAATATAGATGTCCGAGGAGTTCATCCCGAAATAGTCGCCCTTCGCCGTGACGTGCTCGAGCCTTATCCTGCTGCATGACCAGAGCATCTCCGCGGCGTCAGGCAGCGAGGTGTTCCTTATCGTGATGTCCTTGCACCTGCGGAAGTTCTTGGGGCCCCAGATCATCGAGTCGTCGACGGTCATGTGCTCTGTGTACCAGACGCCGGATCTTGCCATGGGCTGCCAGACGCAGTCCTTCACATAGACGTTCTTCGAGTACCAGAGCGGGTATTTCCACTGGAACTCGGTGCCGTAGAGCTCGATATCGCGGCTTTCCTTGAGGGGCGACTCGCCGTCGTGGAAAACTGTGTCGTAGATTTTGAGGTTCGCCCCGCGGTAGAGGGCGCGCTCTCCGCTGAGGCTCTCCTGGTGAATCTCCTCGTTCTTTCTTGACTTGGGGTTGAACCTTTCCATTTCTGCCATTGCTGTCTCCATTTCCTTGCTTTATTTGATTGCTTGCTTACTGATGAAACCTTGCTGCCGCAGCGCTATTTCTGTTTCCCGCCGGACTTCTCTTCCTTGTCCATCTGCCAGGAGAGGAAATCGATCCTGTCGATTTTCTGCTGCTCCTGATGGAGGCTCTCAAGCGCCTCCTTTCTCTTCTGCTCGAGGATCTTCCTGGCGCCCTTGCGGTCGCTGCTCTCAATCTTCTCAATTACAGAGTCGGCGGTTTTGCAGCAGCAGCCGCACTCGCTGAGGCACTGCCTGAGGCTTTCCTTTGTCATGCCGCAGATTTTCTCTTCCATTTGAGTGCTCCTGTTTGCTGGCCGTTCTTTACGGTGAAGAATATTGTAACTGTAATTTTTACAATATCAAATACTTATGGAAAATAGTGTATGATGCTTTTTAAGCATGATAACAATTTGCCGCTGCCGCGAATCGGCGGCTGATCCGGCATCGTGAAAGGAGGGCGAAATGGAGCTTCGCGTGCTTGAGTATTTCCTTGCCGTGGCAAGGGAACAGAACTTCACGAGGGCCGCGGAGTTCCTGCACCTCACGCAGCCGACGCTCTCGAGGCAGCTCGCGGATTTAGAGCATGAGCTCGGCAAGGTGCTTCTCGTCAGGGGAAAGAGGAAGGTCACGCTGACAGATGACGGAGTGTTCCTCCGGAGGCGCGCCGAGGAAATCCTGAGCCTCGCGCGGAGGACGGTGAGCGAGATGAAGTCCTCGGAGGAGGAGGTCTCCGGCGACATCTGCATCGGGACAGGAGAGTCAGAGGCGATAAGGAGCATAATCCAGGCGGCAAGGAGGGTTCACGACGAGCATCCCGGCATACATTTCCACTTCACGAGCGGCACGACCGAGGATCTTACCGACCGCCTTGACAGCGGCTTTTTTGACTTCTGCATCCTTTTCGGCGACGTGGATCAGTCCAAGTACGACTATCTGCCGCTTCCGTACACCGACAGCTGGGGGCTCCTGGTGCCGGATGACGATCCGCTCGCGGTGCGTGACTCGCTTGAGATCAGCGAGCTCTGGGACCTGCCGCTTATCGCAGCGAGGCAGCCTTTAGTGTCCGGCAAGTTCAGGAAGTGGCTCGGTAAGGATCCCGGGGAGCTTGACATCAGGGACACCTACAGCCTTGTTTATACCGGAAAGATGATGGTGGAGGAGGGAATGGGCTATGCACTGACGCTCGGACACATTTTCAATATGGCGGGGACGCACCTCAGGTTCATACCTGTCGTGCCGGAGCTTTCAGTGAGCCTTACGGCTGTCTGGAAGAAGTTCCAGGGCCGCTCAAGGGCGGCGGATCTGTTTCTCTCCGAGCTTGAGCGGACTGTGGCCGGGCAGGGCAGTTATGGCGGGGCATGATGCAGGCTGGTCTCAGGAGGATATTAATCTGAATGCTGAAAACTCACGGCGGTTGCGCATTTCATCATCCTGCCGGCATGCGACACAAGCGACATGGCAGGATGTCGCAAAGCGACACTAAGAGTGACTCTGATGCCGCATGGATGGGTCTCCTGGGGTCTCACAGGTGAGTGGCAGCCTTTGCTAAAGCTTTGTTTTCATGAAAAAACTTGCAGTCCATGTTTGCGTTGTGCTTTTGGGGATGTCGCTGTGACGACACGCCAAATGTCGCAAAACGACACTGAGTCATGTCGCTGATGTCGCATGATCGTTTATTCTTTGAGTCTGTTTGAGAAAATGCTGAATATTCTCGTATAAGTTCTTGAAATATAAAGATATTTTACATAATTAAAAAATCTGTCATCTTTGGCATGCTGTATTGCTCTGTTTGAGAAATAATTTTGTAACTCCAGCATTTATCGCTTATTTTTGTTCTGATGTCGCTGTGGCGACATGGCAAATGTCGCAAAGCGACATTGACCGATGTCGCTGATGTCGCATTGTCGTTACTTAGAATATATGATTGGTTAAAATTCTGAATATTTATTGATAAGATATTGAAATATACGTTGTTTTATTTGTTTCGATCAATAATGCCTTCTGTGTGCATATAGCTCTATATCCATGATTATATTTTGGCTAAAAGTTATATGAGTCGTAATATTACGTTTTGTTTTTATCTGCAGACGACAATTGCGACATGATATAATGTCGCAAAACGACACTGAACCGAGTCGCGGATGTCGCTGCAACATCTGACCTTACACGGAGACTGGCATGAATATCGGAAAAGAGACTGAGTTCATCGAGTTTAAGGAATCTACAGCAGACAAGGACAAGGGGATTGAGTCCATGTCTTCAATCCTTAATAAACATGGGAAGGGAACACTTTATTTCGGCGTCAAGGACAATGGTGACGTGAAAGGCCAGACAATTGGTGATTCTACTTTAAACAGGCTTTCCCAGGATATTGCGAGGGATCTGAAGCCTCAGTGTCGTTACAGTGTGTCAGAGTGTGTGTCTGCTGACGGAAAGCATTTCATTGAGGTGGAGTTCAGCGGGAACAGGGCCCCGTATTCAGCGAGAGGCAGATATTTTCTCAGATTTCATGATGAAGACCGCCAGATGGACAATGAGACTCTCCGGCAGTATTACATGACGCAGAGAGCAGATTATTCTGACTGGGAGAAAGCTGATTCAGGCTGCAGCTTCAAGAACATCAATGAGGAGCAGCTGAAAGCCTATGTGGCTAATGCCAGGGAAAAAGGAAGGCTGGTACTGAAGTACACGGCAGCAGATCATGTGCTCAGCCGGCTTGGTCTTATGTTTAGCGATGTTAATCTCAATAATGCCGGCAATGTATTGTTTTCACGGAATGGCCCTGTGCGAGTCAAGCTGGTGAGATTTGCAGGTGCTACAAGGCTGACGGTTATCAGCCTGCAGGTATTCGAGGGAAATGTCTTCGAGTGCATAGAGGCTTCAATGAAATTCCTGGCATCGAATATAGACTGGAAGTTCATTCTCGACGGTGATATCAGACGGAAGGAGGAGCCTGAGATACCTGCTGAGGCGTACCGTGAGATTATTGTTAACGCATTCAGCCACGGAGACTACGATACCGGGACGGACTTTGAGCTCGATGTATACAGCGATCGGGTCTCAATCTATTCACCGGGAATGTTTCCAAAGCCATATACTCCTGAAGACTATGCAAACAAGGGGCTTGAACCAATTCCGCTTAATATCACCATTTCGGATATCCTTTTCCGGAATGGCACGATTGAGCAGGTTTCAACTGGATTTGAGCGGACTTTTGCAGCCTGCAGGGCAAAGAAGGTAAGGTATGAGTATGCAGAGACTTCAACAGGTTTCCGCTTTACCTTCTTACGCAACGGAGTGGCTGCCAGAAACGAAGTGCCGTCCACAGAGCAAAAGATCGTTGATCTGCTGAAAGACGATCCCTTTATGACGGTGCAGGAGCTGGCAGAAAAGTGCGGAGTAACTTCAAGAACAGTCCAGCGGTATATTAAAAAGATGAAGGAGGCCAGGCTCCTTAAACAGATCAAAGAGGCTGACGGAACCAGCCGGAACATAATGAGTTAGGTTCGTCTGCAGGCTCACCTGAAGCTGAAAACCTGCCTGGTGACCAATAATCTTTCAGGAGGAACCTTGGGTTGTCCGCTTAACAGAGGTTTTTATGGGAGAAAAGACAGTCTGCCCTGGATGCCATCACCGCTGCAGCCTTAATGAATGGGAATACGGCATCTGCCGGGCAAGAAAGGCAGAGGGCGGCAGGGTGATCCCGGCAAATTACGGGAAAATCACCTCCATGGCGCTCGATCCGGTGGAGAAGAAGCCCTTCAGGCATTTTTGTCCTGGCTCACTCATCCTTTCTGTCGGGAGCTTCGGCTGCAACTACCACTGTCCGTTCTGTCAGAACCACGGCATCTCCCAGATTTCAGAGCAGGAGGCGGAGTACAGGTATGTGCCGCCGGAGAGCCTGGTATCTCTGGCGCTTGAGCTCAGAAGCAGGGGAAACATCGGCATCGCCTTCACCTATAATGAGCCCACTGTCTCGTGGGAGTATATCATCGACACGGCGGAGGCCATGAAGGGGACGGATCTCAGGCTCGCACTCGTCACGAACGGCGGCGCGTCGCCCGAGATCTGGGACCGCCTGATGGCCGTTACGGATGCCGCCAATATCGATCTCAAGGCATTCACGGATGGATTCTACCGGAGGATAGGCGGAGACCTCGGGACGGTGAAGCGCAACATTGAGACAGCCGCCCGCTCGTGCCATGTCGAGCTCACGACGCTCATCATCCCCGGGGAGAATGACTCCCCTGATGAAATAAGGACTCTTGCGGAGTGGGTGTCGTCAGTCGATCCTGAAATCCCCCTCCATGTTACGCGCTTCTTCCCGCGCTGGAGGATGGCTGACCGGGAGGCGACCGATCCGGATCTCGTTCACTCGCTTGCCCGTGAGGCAGGAAAATATCTCACGCATGTATATGCAGGCAATTGCTAGGAGGCATCTATGTCGATAGTCGGCGGCATCATGGTTCCGCATCCGCCCCTCATCGTTCCTGAGGTCGGAGGCGGACGTGAGTCCGAAATTGTGAAAACCTCGGACGCGTACCGGAAGGCAGCGGCGTTCGCCGCGTCGCTCCGTCCGGACTCGCTCATAATCACGAGCCCCCACACGGTAATGTACGGCGACTATTTCCACATCTCGCCGGGAACCTCCGCCTCAGGCGATCTCTCGCGCTTCGGCGCGCCGGAGGTCTCAATTGAGACAGACTACGACACAGAGCTTGTTGCCGGGATCTGCTCCCTTGCAGGCGAGCGCGGCATTCATGCCGGAACTCTCGGTGAGCGCGATCCATCGCTTGATCACGGCACGCTGGTTCCCCTTTACTTCCTCAGGAAGGCGTTTGAGGACGCCGGGCTCATCAATGACGCGAGGCCGCGCCTTCGCATTGTGCGCATAGGGCTTTCAGGATTTTCCCTGAGCGATCACTACCGGCTCGGCATCGCTATAAAGGACGCTGTGGAGAAGCTCGGCCGCAGGGCAGTGTTCGTCGCGAGCGGCGATCTCTCCCATAAGCTCAAGGACTACGGCCCGTACGGCTTCGCGGAGGAGGGCCCAGTCTACGATGAGCGGATCATGCGCGTCATGGGCTCTGCCTCATTCGGTGAGCTCCTGGATTTTGATGAGAACTTCTGCGGCAGGGCCGCGGAGTGCGGCCACCGGAGCTTTGTCATCATGGCAGGCGCCTTCGACGGCGTGTCGGTGAAGGCAGATCCCATATCCCATGAGGATGTGACCGGCGTCGGCTACGGAGTCGTTACCTTCACTCCCGGTGCTCCCGACAAGGGGCGCTGCTTCCTCGATGAGTTCGAGCGGATCCTGCAGGAGAAAATAGCGGAGCAGAGGCGTGCGGAGGATCCCTATGTAAGCCTTGCGAGAATGACTATCGAGAAGCACATCAGAGGGGAGACGCCGGTCATGCCCGATGGCCTTCCGCCTGAGATGACGGGACGCAGGGCCGGCGTGTTCGTGTCTCTCCACCGCCTCGGAAAGCTTCGCGGCTGCATCGGCACCATACTCCCAGTAACAGGCTCCATCGCGGAGGAGATAATGCGGAACGCCGTCTGCGCGGCAACGGAGGATCCGAGGTTTCCTCCCGTGGAGCCTGATGAGCTTGCGCTTCTTGAGTACAGCGTCGACGTGCTGAGCGAGCCGGAGAGCATTGAGTCGGAGTCAGAGCTTGATCCGAAGAAGTACGGCGTCATTGTGGAGAGCAGGGGAAGGAGGGGACTCCTTCTTCCGGATCTCGACGGCGTCGATACGCCTGAGCAGCAGATTGCGATCTCGAAGCGCAAGGCCGGCATCGGAGATGGGGAGAAGGTCTCCCTTAAGCGCTTTACCGTAACCCGCCATTTCTAGGAAGTGCAGAAATGAAAAAGCGCTGCTGGTGCAGCGCTCATGAAGGACGCGCGCCGGAGCTTTTCCGCCCGGCGCTGCAGCGGAGGGGGACTGCTACTCTCCTATTTTCCGTCCTGTGACTGTGTATGGAGCAGCGGCAGTGCCTTTCTGCAGGCCGGATCCGCTGCCACCATCTTCTGAGTCAGACTCACCGTCCTCCTCATCATCATCGAGCTCAACCTCGATGTTGTCTCCCTTGACGGTGAAGTAGACGAACTTCGAGGCGGCCTGGTTGCCCTTGAAGTCGCTGATCTGGTAGTACATCATCAGCTCGACGTCGCCCACGTCCTCGTCCTTGATTTCCATGGACTCACTGTACTTGAAGCTGTCGCCCTCGAATTCGAAGTCCTTGTCCTCAGAGCCGTCCTCCGGGGTTGTTACGGCCTCGAATACCGGCGTTATGACATCGCCTTTCTTCAGCTTCGTGATCTTTCTCTGGGCCATGCTGGTGTCTGTGTCATCCCAGGGAGTGAAGCCCAGGATGCGGTACTTCTGGGTCTTCTTCTCGTAGACGATGTTCATGCTGCTGTCTTTCTTGTTGATCTTGACGTGGCAGTCGTAGGTAATGTAGCGGTCGGTTACATTGTTTGCCTCGAGCGGCAGCAGGTTCCCGTCGATTGCCGGCCAGCTGCCGTAGACCTGGTCGCTGAATACGCCCTTGTCCCAGTCGGCGTCGAGCTTCCCGCCCTCTCCGATAAAGATGACAAACGGAGGTGTGCCTTCCTTCTTGTCCTCTTCAACCAGGATTCCTTCTATGTAGGTCACGCGGCTTACGCTGCTGAGGTACTGCTTCGGTATCTCGATGTAGGATGTCCCGTCGTCGCGGAGTGAGACGTCGAGATCCTCGAGCTTTGAGACGCCCTCATCCTTCTGCACAGTGGTGTTTATGCTGTGCATGGCGGCTGCCTGCGCCACAACGGACTGTGCGACGTTGGTGAATGATGCCGCGACAGATCCGCCTGGTGTCTGTATTGAGTTCAGCACATCCGTGAGCATGCTGTCGAGGGAGAAGGAACCGCCTGAGGCGCCGCTGCTGCCTGCATGGGCCTGCGTCCCACCGCCTTCGCTTCCTCCGGCCGTTCCGGATGAGCCGCCGGTTTCAGCGGCCCCGCTCCCCACGGACGAGAAGAATGACCCGCCTCCTGTGCCTGCGGAGCCGTTTCCGCCTGAGGAGGATCCTGAGCTTTCCGCCTCTCCGCCGCCGGCCAGGGCGGCATTTGAGTAGTACTCGTTGAGCTTGTAGGTCTCGTTCATGATGGCATCGATCATCTCGTCATCGATGGAGCCGGTAAGGATTCCGGCGATGACCATGAACGGGGAGGGGAAATAGCCGTTCTCCAGGACGGCGCCGAACTTCTCCTCGTCCTTGGACACCGGGTAATAGAGCGAGAGGCCGGTGCCCTCGGAGGCGTCTCCAGTCTTGTTGTAGAGAACGACATCGCTGTAGGCCTTCCTGACGGCGCTGCACTCTTCCTGGTGCCCGCCGCCGGAGCAGAGGCTGCTGATGAACTGCCCGACGTCGATTACCTCGGACGAGTCGCTTGAGTCGCCGAAGCGCTCGGCAGAGTCCGCCTTTCTGTCGATTCTAGTGAGGGAGCTGACCAGCTCATCCTGTGTCTCTGCCTCGGTCAGGTCCATTATCATGCTGCCGCCGAGCTCCTGGAGGCTCCCGAGGAATGCTGCCGAGTGGCGGGCATCGGTGAGCGCAAGCGTTGCCGCCTCCTCGGAGCCCGCCTCCTCACAGCCGCGGTGGTAGCTGTCAACAATCAGCTCTCCGAGCTTCCTCGGTGACATCGAGGTGTTCCTGGAGAGATCGCTCATGAAGCCGGTGTACTCCCAGCCGTTTCCCGGCTCAAGCTCCTGCGAGGCAACCATGTAGTCGCCCCAGAGCGAGGTGAAGAACAGAGAGTCAACCGATGACATCAGGCAGGCATCGAAGCCGATGATGTCGAAGACCTTTTTCGGGCCTCCGTAAACGTCGGTAAGCGCCTTGTTGATCTTGTTGAACGAGAGGAAGTTGAAGTTGTGCTGCTCGTCGTAGCCGACGCCGCCCGTCGGGCCGCTGCCATGATCCCAGAAGATCAGCACGCGGTGATCAGCCCTGAAGTTCTTCTTTCCGAACTCGATGAAGTCCCTGAATGACTCCGTGGCGCCCATGTCAACGGCCCTGCCGCTGTAGATCTCGTGGAGCCCGTCGCTGTCAACGAGGAACCTCTGGGACTTTGAGGCCTTCACCTGCCGGTTGGCCCACTCCTTTGCTCCTCCGGTCTGGATATAGACCTTTACGTCCTTCGAGAGCTTCGCGTTCAGGAGCTCCTGCAGATCCGCGGATGCCGCGCCTCCCTCGCTCTCCAGATTGCTGCCGACAAGATACCAGTAGAAAAGCCAGGTGTCGGCGCTGGCGGGCAGGGCAAGGAAAAGCGGGAGCACTGCCATGAGGACTGTGCGGAGATGAATTCCTATGTGATGTATTTTCATGCTGTCTGGCCCCGTGGCTGCTGGTGTTTTGGTCTTATTGCCGGGCTTTGATGCTGCCGGCAGGATCCCGTTAGGCTGTTTTTTCCGTAAATGCTGTGCCCTTAATGCCTATTGACGCAAAATGCACCCGTCCGGGCACCTGAGCGGATGCATTGACAAACAGATAATCTGCCGGACGGAACTATTATTCCATATTGCCTACGGCGTCAAGAACGGTAGTGTTGGGATTCTTTGTGCAGTAGGTGGCGAGGAAGGTGCCGAGCTTGGCCATCCACTCGTTGCTCATTACGGTGTTCTCGCTCTGGGCTGACATGTAGCCGTCAATCCAGGTCAGCATGAAGGTCTTGCCATTGTCATCCGCCTTGAGAAACTCTCCGCAGGTGATCTTGCCGACGTCAACCTCATTGGTGTCTGCAAATGCCGGAGCGGCGATGATCATGGCTGCTGAGGCGCATACTGCTGCTGCGATTTTGTTCATTTTTATCCTCTTTTTTCTGTATGAATGCCTGACGCTCATGCGTTTTGTCACAGACCGGTCAGCCGCAAGGGGCTGCTGTGCCCTGAATTTGCACGGAAAGGCATGATCTGGACAATATTTGTCCAAACTGACATGATTTTAGGAAAAGGAGCCCGGATGTAAAACTACACCAAAGTGTGGGAATGAAAAGGCCAGCCTCCGGAATGCCGGAGGCCGGCGCAGGGCTGGAGAGCTCCCGGCTCCTTAGGCAGCTCGGAGCGTGATGCGCCGGGCAGGAGCTTTATCAGGCGCCGGGCAGTGACTTCGCGTCCTTGAGCAGACGGCCCTCAAAATAGGCTGCGGCCGATGAGAAGGTGGCATAGGACGCGATTCCGTTCACGGCGGCGCCGATGAGCGGAAGGAACTTGCTGAGGCCGCCCTTTGCGGCATTTCCCGCAAGGCGGGCGCCGAGCCATTCCGCGGCCTTCTCGGCGGCCGGGTACCAGATCCTTGCTGTTACGGCGAGGAAGCTGGGATTCTTGAGCGCCTTTTCCCTCATCACCCGGTAGAGCGCAGTGAAGGCATTTTCCGTCTCGGTGTCCCTTGAGCCCAGCATCATGCATACGGCTAGGGTAAGGATGCCGTTGCCCTGGTCGGAGAGCTTTCCCTCATCAGAGAAGAGATCCGCGGTGCCGTAGAGGTAGCAGAGCTCCTGAGCGAGGACCACGGTGTGCCAGAGGTACTGCATTACGTCAGCGGGGATGGTGGCAAAGAGCGCGAATCCGCCGGGAAGCCCGGCTGCGGCTGACGCAATTGACGTCTCGTAGGTGTGGCGGCTGATCCGCTTCGCGGCGTAGTCGTGCACAGTCTCTGCCGGAAGCCACGAGCTCCCTTGGGGGAGCGAGTCGAAGACGTCCCTGAGGAAGGCGGTCCTGTCCACGCGGGCTCCAGGGATCTTGAGAATTGAGGCAAGAACGGCGTTCCAGCCGTTGTTTTTCAGGGAGAATGTCCTGACTGCCGCGTCGGCTGCCTTGTTTACCTGTTCTTCATCCGGAAATTTCACTCTCTG
>JAEEGJ010002486.1_pt1 | contig 93638 bp, 79 predicted proteins | sample 8958761 | NCBI WGS metagenome assembly JAEEGJ01 (sample SAMN16246546, study PRJNA631951) | gut metagenome | biome: gut microbiome; feature: rumen; material: RS-attached | host: Bos | place: Iran: Karaj | collected 2018-10 | reverse complement strand
AAGCACTGTGACTGATTTCGAAAGGAGTTTTTATGACCGATAAGATAATCATCAAAGGCGCAAGAGCCAATAACCTTAAAAATATAGACTTGGAACTCCCCCGTGACCGACTTATCGTCATGACAGGACTTTCGGGCTCGGGCAAGTCCTCACTTGCCTTTGATACCATTTACGCCGACGGTCAGCGCCGCTACGTGGAAAGCCTTTCCTCCTACGCGAGAATGTTCCTCGGACAAATGGAAAAGCCTGATGTGGACAGCATTGAGGGACTTTCCCCTGCTATCTCCATTGACCAGAAGACTACCTCCAAGAACCCGCGTTCAACTGTGGGAACTGTTACCGAGATATACGACTATCTCCGTCTGCTTTACGCAAGGATAGGCGTTCCACACTGTCCTGTCTGCGGCAGGGAAATTTCCCAGCAGACCATTGACCAGATGGTGGATACCCTTATGGAGCTCCCCGCAGGTACTAAGCTCCAGCTCCTCGCTCCTATCGTCAGAAACCGCAAGGGACAGTATTCAAAGGAGCTTGAAAGTGCAAGAAAATCGGGCTTTGTCCGTGCAAGAGTTGACGGTATCATGTATGAACTCAGCGAGGATATCAAGCTTGACAAGAACAAGAAGCACAATATCGAGATAATCGTTGACCGTATCGTTATAAAAGAGGGCATCGAGTCCCGAATCACAGACAGCCTTGAAACTGTTTTCAACCTCACGGGCGGTCTTGCAATTGCGGACGTCATCGACGGCGAAGAAATACTTTTCTCCCAGAATTACGCCTGTCCCGAGCATAATATCAGCATAGGCGAGCTTGAACCCGTCATGTTCTCATTCAACAATCCTGTGGGAGCTTGTCCCAAGTGTACAGGTCTGGGCGTGTTCAGACACATCGATCCCGACCTCATTATCCCCAATAAAGACCTTTCTATCGAGGAGGGCGCTATCAACGCCTCGGGCTGGAACAGCCTTGACGAAACATCTATCGCTACCATGTATTACCGCGCTATCTCAAAGAAGTACGGCGTGCCTATAGACGTTCCCGTCAAGAAGCTGAAAAAGGAACAGCTTGACCTCTTCCTCTACGGCACAGGCGACGAAACACTGGAGCTTAAACGTCCTGCTTCTCTTGGCGGCGGAACCTACAACTCCCCATTTGAGGGCGTTGTCAACAATCTTGAGCGCCGCTACAAGGAGACCTCAAGCGAATGGTCGAAAAATGAGATAGAGGAGTATATGAGCGAGGTGGAGTGCCCCGTCTGCAAGGGCAAAAGGCTCCGCGACGAGTACCTTGCGGTCACTGTGGGCGACAAGAACATCAGCGAGCTCACTGATTTTTCCGTCAAGGACGGTCTCGGCTTCTTCAATGGTCTGAAGCTCTCTGAACACGACAGCTACGTTGGCGAGCGCATTATCAAGGAAATAAAGGAGCGTCTGGGCTTCCTTAAAAGCGTGGGACTTGAATATCTCACCCTTTCACGTTCATCGGGAACTCTCTCCGGCGGCGAAAGCCAGCGTATCCGACTTGCTACACAGATAGGCTCATCACTGGTTGGTGTGCTCTATATCCTTGACGAGCCAAGTATCGGACTTCATCAGCGCGACAACGACAAGCTCATAGCTACGCTGAAACGTCTCCGCGACTTGGGCAATACCCTCATAGTCGTTGAGCACGACGACGATACAATGCTTGCCGCTGATTACATCGTGGACATAGGTCCCGGGGCAGGAATACACGGCGGCGAGGTGGTCTTTGCAGGAACTGTGGATAAGCTCCTGAAATGCAAGACCTCAATAACAGGTCAGTATCTCAGCGGCAAAAAGAAAATAGATATCCCCAAGAAGCGCAGAAGCGGCAACGGAAAGTTCCTTACCGTCCGCGGAGCTGCCGAGCATAATCTGCAAAATATCGACGTTTCAATACCTCTCGGCGAGCTCGTATGCGTTACGGGCGTGTCGGGCTCGGGCAAGTCATCACTGGTGAACGAGATAATCTACAAGTATCTCGCCGCAAAGCTGAACCGCGCCAAGACAAGATGCGGTCAGTTCCGCGAAATGGAGGGACTTGAACATCTGGACAAGGTCATCTGCATAGACCAGTCACCTATCGGACGCACTCCGCGCTCGAATCCTGCCACATATACAGGCGTTTTCAGCGATATACGCGACCTTTTCTCAAAAACTCCCGACGCCAAGGCTCACGGCTATACAAGCGGACGATTCTCCTTCAATGTCAAGGGCGGACGCTGTGAAGCCTGCGAAGGCGACGGCATAATCAAGATAGAAATGCACTTCCTGCCCGATATCTACGTGCCCTGCGAGGTCTGCAAGGGCAAACGCTATAACCGCGAGACTCTCGATATCCACTACAAGGGCAAGTCCATTTACGATGTACTGGAAATGACCGTGGACGAGGGCGTGGAATTCTTCGAGCATATCCCGAAAATAGCCAAAAAGCTGAAAACCTTGCAGGAAGTAGGTCTTGGCTACATCAAGATAGGTCAGCCTGCTACGACGCTGTCGGGCGGCGAGGCTCAGCGAGTCAAGCTGTCAACGGAGCTTTCAAAGCGCTCCACAGGCAATACCATTTATATACTGGACGAGCCCACAACAGGTCTCCACACAGCAGACGTCCATAAGCTCATAGACGTTCTGCAAAGGCTGACAGACCAGGGAAATACTGTCCTCGTCATTGAGCACAACCTCAACGTCATCAAAGTCGCAGACCACATCATCGACCTCGGTCCCGAGGGCGGCGACGGCGGCGGCACTATCGTGGCGCAGGGTACTCCCGAGGAAGTGGCTCAGTGCGAGAATTCCTATACGGGACAGTATCTGAAAAGCTATCTGAAGTAAAGGCGGTGAAATATGAAAACATATACCATAATCGGCGGAGTCAACGGCGTTGGCAAGAGCAGCTTCACTGGCGTTCTCGTCCGCAAGACCGACGACCTCGGTATCATAATAGATACCGACAAGCTCAATGCAGAGTTTGACGGTGACCGCATACAGGGCGGCAAAAAAGCCATAGCTCTTATGGAGGACTGCCTTGAAAAAGGACTCAGCTTTACGCAGGAAACTACTCTTTCTGACGTAAGAACGCTGAAAACCATACGCCGTGCAATAGAGCTTGATTATCATATCAGGCTGTACTATATCGGCGTTAATTCCTGCGAGGAAAGCCTGCTACGCATCGCTAACAGAGTACGCAAGGGCGGTCACGATATCCCGTCCGAGGACGTACAGCGCAGATACGAAAAGCGTTTCAGCGACCTTTCCGCTGTGCTCCCCTATTGCAGTGAAGCTGAATTCTGGGATAACGAAAACGGCTTCGTCAATGTAGGCGAATACAAAAACGGCAGTCTCGTAATATACGGCAATGAACCGCCGCAATGGCTCACAGAGCTGAAAAAGCTTATCAATAATAATGAATTATAATATAAAGGAGAAATAAATCATGACTACTTTTGAAGAACTCAAGCGCAGAGGTCTCCTCGCGCAGCTCACAGACGAAAAGGAAATAGAGGAGCTTGTCAACGCAGGCAAGGCTACTTTCTACATCGGCTTTGATCCTACAGCCGATTCCCTCCACGTTGGTCACTTCATGGCTCTCTGCCTTATGAAGAGACTCCAGATGGCAGGCAACAAGCCTATCGTCCTCATCGGCGGCGGTACTGCCATGATAGGCGATCCTTCGGGAAAAACCGATATGAGAAAAATGATGACTCCCGAGACTATCCAGCACAACGTTGACTGCTTCAAGAAGCAGATGAGCCGCTTCATAGACTTCTCTGAGGACAAGGCTATCATCGTAAATAACGCCGACTGGCTCATGAAGCTGAACTACATAGAGCTTCTCCGCGATGTCGGAGCTCATTTCAGCGTAAACCGTATGCTCTCACATGAGTGCTACAAGCAGCGTATGGAGCGCGGTCTTACATTCCTCGAATTCAACTACATGATAATGCAGAGCTACGACTTCCTTGAGCTCTTCCAGAAATACGGCTGCAATATGCAGTTCGGCGGCGACGATCAGTGGGCAAATATGCTTGGCGGTACAGAGCTTATCAGAAGAAAGCTTGGCAAGGACGCTTACGCTATGACTATCACTCTCCTCCTCAACTCTGAGGGCAAGAAAATGGGCAAGACCGAAAAGGGCGCAGTATGGCTCGATCCTGCGAAGACAACTCCTTACGAGTTCTTCCAGTACTGGAGAAACGTTGATGACGCCGACGTTATCAAGTGCCTGAAGATGCTCACATTTGTTCCTGTTGAGCAGATAGAGGAAATGGAAAAGACTATGGAGGGCGCTCAGTTCAACGCTGCTAAGGAGCTTCTCGCATACGAACTCACAAAGCTTGTACACGGCGAGGAAGAGGCTGAAAAGGCTAAGGCAGCTGCAAAGGCTCTCTTCGGCGGCAGCGGAAACAACGAGAATATGCCTGTAGCTGAAATAGACTCCGCTGATCTCACAGACGGCGCTATCGGACTTCTCACACTTCTCGTAAAGGCTGAGCTTGCTCCGTCAGTATCAGAAGCAAGACGTCTTGTACAGCAGGGCGGTATCACAGTCAACGACGAAAAGAAGTCTGATCCCAAGGAAATGATAGTCCTTGACGGAGAAACAATTGTCCGCAAGGGCAAGAAGGCATTCAAGAAAATTGTTATAAAATAAGTGCTTTTTACGACAAGTATAAATTAATCAAAAAAAATAATTATTTATATGTTTTTCTTTGAATAAGCTATTGACAAATCAAAAAAAACAACGTATAATATAGGAAAATCTTGTTTTTTTCATCATGATAAAGGGGGGCTTTTTTATGACAGGAAACAGAAAACGGGGTTTTACCTTGATCGAGCTTATAGTTGTTATCGCTATCATCGGCGTGCTTGCAGCTATACTCGTTCCGTCTCTCATCGGATACGTTAAAAAGTCAAAGCGCAGATCCGACATCTCAGCAGCACATACTATCTACACCGGTGTAATGGCTGTTCTTGCCGACAACGAGGATGCTCAGGAATCCTTTGTCAAAAACAACGACAACAAAGGTCAGGTGACTATCCCAAACGGCGGCACAGGCGAGGTCTATGACCTTTACGTGGTCTGCTCAAAGGATGGTGCCAAGAACACAGGCGGTCATCAGCCGTTATGGTCAAACGGAAGTGCTGATTCTCAGCTGTTTGAGGACGCTATCAATAACTTCCTCGGAACTGAGAGAACTCCTGTAAAGTACACCAAATCCGATAAGGGCAAGGAACTCAACCGCTGGTTCATCTGTGCTAAGAACAACAGCTACGAATCAGTTGAGATCTGGGTAGGCGACGGCAGCAATGATACTCCTATGTTCAGATTGTGGCCCGATACTCAGCCCGACTACAATTAAAACAGCGAGCCCTGCTTTTGCAGGGCTCATTTTTTTGCGTACTGACAGTAAAAGAACTCCTCAGATGAGGAGCTTTTTCATTCATAATTGTAAAATGCCATAAAGCTGTCGGAACTGTAGCCGCAGTCCGAAAAGCGCTTTTTTGCTACATCAGCCGATACTGCGCCGCGGATAAGTCCTGCAAGCTTTGAATATGTATGCTTCTCGGTGTCCTTTAGCTCCGAAACATCGCGGCTTATGGACATCATATTGAAGTTCATCTTCAGGTCTGCAAGACCGTCAGCTGCAATATATTCTCCGAACTGAGAGCGGATATAGTAATAATCCACGCCGTCGCTGCTGCATATGAGCATTACCTGCGACGGTATGTAGGAATCGCAGCCCGAATAGGCTCCGCCCTCGTAATCGCTTATCTTGTGTTTTTCCTTGAAAACCTTTATTCTGGTGATATTATCGGGATAATTTGTCTGTTCGCAGTAATTCACCAGATACTTTTCACCAAGCCCGTTGCTGAGCTCATAGGTATACGTTGGATAATCCTGTAAACCGCAGCTGTACAGCAACAGAAGCATAAACGGCATTATCAGCAGCAATGCCTTTCTGAGCTTCAATCGTGATCCCCCCTGTTACACAGTAAAAGCAGACTTTTCCGCAGTCTTGCCCGACATTCCCCTTATACAGCCGAACTTACCACAGACAAAGCGTACTGAAATCGTTTATCGTAGTCAACATTGTAAACAAAACATACAGTGACATTACCGCAACAAGTCCTATTCCGTACTTTATCAGCAGGATAAGCACCATATTCATGGGCTTTACGCCGCCTACGGACTTTATTCGGGCACTTTCTGCGCCGTTGCTCTTCAGCCTTTTCACTGACCGCATGGCGAATCTGAAATACAGCCAGTTTGCAAACAGGCACGACAGAGCCCTTATTCCCATATCTGCGATCATAAAGACCTCGTTCATGGTATTTAAAAAATCCTGCTTGTCAGCAATAAAGCTCGCTATATCCTTTGGGTACTCCTCGATATACATAAGGAGATTTGCAGGAAGATTGAAAATTATGCCCAGTATTGCGGCAAGTATAGCCCAGCCCCACATCTTTCTGTTTGCGAAGAACAGTGACGGGAATATCAGGCTGAACAGATTGAATGACGGTCTTGCACCACTCTCCTGCATCTGCTTGAACTTCGGCACATAGTATATAGTGCTCGGACCAACGAAGTCCGAAACGTCCTTCATGGTAACTCCGCCCATGTCCTCGTTGGGATCATAGCCGAGATACTTTATAGGATCAAAAAGCTCCTCGCGGCTGTATGCAGCAAAGGGATCGCGCGGCTGCTCACCGTTCTCCCCTGCTTTCTCAAAAGGATCGCTGGTAGCCTCGGCAAGGGCGCTGCCGCAGCGCTGACAGGTCTCGTCCGCAGCCCTGTTTGGGAATCTGCATACTGGACATATCTTGTACAGCTTCTCGTCATGCTTGCTGCGCTTCCATTTGTCGCCTGTTCCGTGCAAGGCTGCATTGGCGCATTTATTCTCTGTTTTATAGCATTCCCTGTGGTGCGGAGTACCGCAGTCGGGACACACAACTATATCATCATCAGCAGTAAAGCTTTTACCGCATACGGGACATATCTCTCCGATATAATCCATTTCTCAGCCCCCTTTTTAAATGGTTACAAATCTTAAAGTATATTATACCACTTTTATGCAATAAAAATCAAGTATTTTTATGTTTAATTTTAGAATTGCTCTCTTTATACATATAATGATATTGTATAATGTGTGCCACATATAATCTTAGTTCTTAGCTCTAAAGCTAACTGCTGAGGGCTCGGGCGGATAATATCCGCCCCTACTTAGCTCTACTATCTAAATTATTGAAAAAAATTCAAAAATACTATGGTAATTTATTCTCAACTGTGATATAATAGACTATATATGCAGAACTGTACAAGGTTCATGCACCAGTTTTATGATTGGAGTACAAGCCATATGATATACAAAAGGTCAGAGCTTGGCAAGGGAATAGGCTTCACGTCCATGGTGGACAGCAAATTCAAATCCTGCGTCCTTGCGGTATACTTTCTGACAGAGTCGGACGAAAAGACCGCCGCTCTCAATAATCTCGGCACAGGAGTGCTGGCAGTATCAAACAGCAGATACCCGACCTATGCAGCCATGAGCGAAAAGCTCTCGGAGCTTTACGGCGCTTCTGTAGGCTCTATAGCCAAGAAAAAGGGCGACGCACAGATACTCGGTCTCAGCGCTTCGTGGCTGGACGACAAATACGCTATCGACGGCGAGGATATCAGCGGAGAAATGGTATCTATCGTTCACGACTGCCTTTTCGCTCCCAATGTAAGGGACGGAGCATACGACAGCGAATCCTTTGCAATGGTCAAAAAGGACCTTCTTGACAATATAAACGCGGAATTCAACCAGAAGCGCGGCTACGCCATAACAAGAGCCGTCCAGACAGCCTACCGCGGCGAGCCTGCTGCAATAATGGAATACGGCTCAAAGGAGGCTGTCCTCTCCTCAACTGCCGAGGAAGCCTTTGCAGCATATCAGGAGCTGCTGAAAACCGCAAAAATCGAGATATATCTTGTATCCCCCGACGAGGATAACAAGTTCGCGGATATGTTCCGCGAGAGCTTCGCTGAGATCGAAAGAGCTCCCAAAGATGTCAGCATTCGCAGCCACAGTCCCCTCAAAGCCGAGGTGGAGACCGTTTCCGAGGAATACGACGTCAACCAGTGCAAGGCTGTGCTGAACTTCAAGACCGATTCCGACGACAGATACGCTCTGAAAATGGTCAGCATAATCTTGGGCGAACTGCCATTCTCAAAGCTTTTCCTCAACGTCCGCGAAAAGCTGAGCCTGTGCTACTACTGCACAAGCCGCTCTATCTCCATAAAGGGAGCGTTCTTCGTTGACTGCGGCGTGGAGAGAAAGAACATCGAAAAGGCCAAGACTGAGATACTTGCTCAGCTTGAAGAGATAAAGAAGGGCAATATCTCCGATATGGAGATACAGGGCTCCCTTATGGCTCTGGATAACGCAGTTTCGCAGGTGGGCGACACTCCCACATCGTACATCACATGGTATGCGGACTGCTTCTTTGAGAACGACTACTACACCCCCGAGGAGCACTTCAACAGATTCCGCGGCGTGACCAAGGAAAGAATGGTCGAAGCCGCAAAATCGCTGAAGCTTGACAGTATCTACCTCATGCTCAACAAGGAGGTGCAGGAATGATGAAAAAGGAAATTCTCACCAGCGCCCGTACAGGCGACAGCTGTATCCACGTAAAGCACTCCAGCGGACTTGATATCTATATCTGCGAAATGAACGGATTCAGCGGCGTTGAAGCTCTCTTCGGCACAAAATACGGCTCGGTGAACACTATGTTCAAGACTGCCGCAGACAACGATTATACCGTTGTTCCCGAGGGTATCGCCCATTTTCTGGAGCACAAGCTCTTCGAGAACGAGGACTGCGGAGTTTTTGAGCTCTACGCCAAAACAGGAGCTTCGGGCAACGCCTATACCTCATTCGACAAGACCTGCTATCTTTTCAACTGCTCCCGAAATTACGAGGAGAATCTGAAAATACTGCTGGATTTCGTCCAGAAGCCATACTTCACCAAGGAAAACGTGGACAAGGAAATGGGTATCATCGGTCAGGAGATAAAAATGACCAACGATAACCCCGAATGGCGCGTGTTCTTCAATATGCTGAGAGCTATGTACCACTCCCACCCCGTTAAAATAGACATCGCAGGCACTGTGGAGAGTATCGCAAAGATAGATGCAGACCTCCTGTACAAGTGCTACGATACATTCTATAACCTCAATAACATGGTGCTTTCCATTGCAGGAAACATCAGTGCGGACAAGGTGCTTGAGATATGCGACGAATACCTTAAACCCTGCACGGACAAGGGACTGGAATCAGTATTTCCGCCCGAGCCCGATGAGATAGTCGAAGCTGAAACGCGGGAAAAACAGCCCGTAGGCGCTTCTATCTTCAATCTTGGATACAAATGCGCTCCGAGAAGCGGCATTGACCGTCTCAAAGCAGTTTCAGCGGCTTCTATAGTATCGTCCCTGCTCACCGATCCTGCACTGCCTATGTGCGAGCGGCTCCTCAAGGACGAGGTGATAAACTCCACCTTCAACTGCGAGGTATTCTACGGTGACGGCTACTTCACCCTGATATTCTCGGGCGAAGCCGAAAAGCCCGAGCTTATCCGCGAGGCTGTATTCGCCGAGATAGACCGCCTTATCGCCGAGGGCGTAAACGAAAAGGACTTCCAGCGCGTAAAGAAGTCCGCCTACGGCGTAATGGTCCGCGAGCTCAACAACGTCGAGGCTGTTGCAAGCCTTATGCTCAACGCCTATATGGAGAACGTCTCACCTTATGACTCTATCAGCATAATGTCGGAGCTCACCTGCGGCGATGTTATTGATTTTATGCGCAGTCAGCTGCGCCGTGACAGATGTGTTCTGTCAGTAATAGAAACGGAGGATTGACCAAATGTCCACAGAAACACTATTAGAACCACACGAAATACAATTTCCCGAACTTGGCTGGAAATTCAATATTGATCCTACCGCATTCTCGGTATTCGGCTTTGATATCCAGTGGTACGGAATAATCATCACACTCGGACTTATCCTTGCACTTATCTACGCTCTTCCAAGAATGAAGCGCTTCGGACTCGACTCCGACAGAACTATCGACGCCATAATCGGCGGCGTTATCGGCGGTATCGTCGGCGCGCGCATATACTACGTGCTCATGCGCTGGGACGAATACAAGGGCGACTTGAAAGCTATCATCAACACCCGTCAGGGCGGTCTCGCCATTTACGGCGGTATCATAGGAGCCCTGCTTATCGGTCTTACCATATGCAAGATACGCAAGATCAAAATGCTCCCCATGCTTGATATCACGGCACTTGGTTTCCTCATCGGACAAGGCATCGGACGCTGGGGCAACTTCTTCAATCAGGAGGCATTCGGTACGAATACCGACTTCTTCCTCGGCATGACAGGCGGTACTATCCAGCGCACTATCAGCGACGGTATGCAAATGGGCGGCGATATGTACAGCAACGGTCTCAATATGCTCTGGGAAAAGCCCGTTCACCCCTGCTTCTTCTACGAATCAGTATGGTGTCTGCTGGGCTTTGTGATACTCTCATTCTGGTCAAAGCGCAGAAAGTACGACGGACAGATATTCCTCATGTACCTTGCATGGTACGGCGCTGAGCGCTTCGTAGTTGAGGGACTCCGCACAGACAGCCTTATGCTGGGCAATATCCGTATCTCACAGGCTCTTTCCGCAGTTATCTTCGTAGCCTCAGTGATACTCCAGATAGTGCTCTTCTCCAAGAAAAAGCGCGATCCCGAGAGCATGGTGCTCTATGCAAATACCGAAGAATCACACCACCTCATCGAGGAGTCACGCCGCAAGAAAATGGGTATCTCACACGAGGACGCAAAGATAGACGGCATTGACGACGACGAGCTGGATATACTTAACGATGACGACGACGATTTCGACGAGTCAGAGCTGGACTTTGACGATGATGACGACGACTTCGACGACGATGATGACGAAGCTCCTGCAAAGCCTGCGGAGGCTTCTGAAAATAAAGATGATGACACAGAGGACGAAAAGTCCGATGAAAACAAGGAGGATAAATAACAATGGGACAGATAATCGACGGAAAAGCAGTTTCAGCAGCAGTAAAGGCTGAAGTTGCAGAGGAAACAGCCAAGCTCAGGGAAGAAAAGGGACTTAAAGTTGGTCTTGCGGTAGTTATCGTAGGCAATAACCCTGCTTCAAGAGTTTACGTAAACAACAAGAAAAAAGCTTGCGAAGCTGTAGGCTTCCAGTCATTCGAGTACGCTCTCGACGAGAACACCACTCAGGAGCAGCTCCTCGACCTTGTAAATGTACTTAACCGCGACGACAGAGTAAACGGTATTCTTGTACAGCTCCCTCTGCCGAAGCACATCGACGAAAAGGCTGTTATCAACGCTATCTCACCTGATAAGGACGTTGACGCTTTCCACCCTATCAACGTGGGAAAGATAATGATAGGCGAGTATTCATTCCTGCCATGTACTCCCGCAGGCGTTATGCGCCTTATCGAGAGCACAGGCACAGATATCACAGGCAAGCAGTGCGTTGTTATCGGCAGAAGCAATATCGTTGGCAAGCCTCAGGCTATGCTGCTTCTCCAGAAGAACGGCACAGTAACTATCTGCCACTCCAAGACCAAGAACCTCAAGGAGGTATGCCTCGGCGCTGATATCCTCGTAGTTGCTATCGGACGCGCTAACTTCGTTACAGGCGACATGATCAAGGAAGGCGCTGTAGTTATCGACGTTGGCATGAACCGTCTTGACAACGGCAAGCTCTGCGGCGACGTTGAGTTCGAGTCCGCCGAGAAGAAGGCTTCCTTCATCACTCCCGTACCCGGCGGCGTAGGTCCTATGACTATCGCAATGCTTATGAAGAACACCCTCACAGCTGCAAAACAGCAGGCAGGTATCGAGTGAGTAGTGAGTAGTAAGTAGAGAGTAGTAATTAGTAGGGGGCGATGCCCACATCGCCCCGTTTAGGAACGGCATTTCGCCGTTCCTTTTTCTTTTTTTGATGTTATTCAGGACTTGATATTGATTTTTCCTATTACTAATGCTATAATTATACTTGTATTGCATTATTACGACAAAATGAAAGGACATATTCACATGAATGATACGAAAAAAGTCTCCGAGCGAGGCGGATTTGGTTCAAAAATAGGCTTCATACTTGCCGCGGCAGGTTCTGCGGTAGGTCTGGGCAATATCTGGAGATTCCCCTATCTTGCCGCAAAATACGGCGGCGGCTTCTTCCTGCTGGTATATCTCATATTTGCATTGACTTTCGGCTTCACCCTTATGCTAACCGAAATTGCTATCGGCAGGCGCACAGGCAAAAGCGTTATCGGCGCATACAAGACAGTGGACAAGCGCTTCTCATTCCTCGGAGTCCTCGCCGCTGTTATCCCTGCGCTGATACTCCCCTATTACTGCGTTATAGGCGGCTGGGTACTGAAATATATGACAGTATTCATCACAAACGGCGGCAAGGCTGCTGCCGAAGCCGAATACATAGGCTCTTCACCTGACGTTAAGCTCACATTCTTCGAGCATTTCATCGGTCAGCTGGGACAGCCTGCTGTTTTCTTCATAATTTTCGTGCTTCTGACCTCAATAGCCGTATTCATAGGCGTTGAAAAGGGCATAGAGCTTGTGAGCAAATTCCTCATGCCCGTACTTCTGCTGCTCATAGTTGGTATCGCAATATACACCCTAACTCTTGACGGCGCAGGAGAGGGACTCAGATACTATCTGCTCCCCAATTTTGAGGGATTCACGCTGCCGAAGCTACTGCAAACCATTGCAGCAGCCTGCGGACAGCTGTTCTACTCGATGTCAATAGCAATGGGCATCATGATAACCTACGGCTCATACATGAGAAAAGAGGACTCCCTTGAAAGCTCAGTCCGTCAGATAGAGATATTCGATACCGCCGTTGCTTTCCTCGCAGGCCTTATCATCGTACCTGCGGTATTCGTATTCTCAGGCGGAGACGAGACCGCTCTCAATAAAGGTCCGGGACTCATGTTCATTACCCTGCCGAAGGTATTCGCTGAAATGCCTGCAGGACAGGTAATAGGCTCAGCATTCTTCATTCTCGTTGTTCTGGCTGCTCTTACCTCCTCAATATCCCTTATGGAGACCGTAGTTGCCGTAGTTATAGAGAAATTCAAGCTCAGCCGTGTAAAGAGCTGCTGTATCGTAATAGTATTCACCCTTATCATGGGTATGCTCTCTGTAATGGGCTACAGCATATGGGCTGACGTAAAGGTCTTTGGTATGCAGATACTTGATTTCTTCGACTTTATCACCAACAACCTTATGATGCCTGTGCTTGCATTCCTCACCTGCATACTTGTGGGATATACGGTCAAGACCAGATATATCGAGGAGGAGGTCATGTTCGGCGAAAAGCGCTTCCGCTCAAAGCTCCTTTACAGCGTAATGATAAAGTTCATTTGCCCCGTGTGCATGATAATGATACTTATTACGCCATTTGTAACAGATATTTAAGATATATTCCCGTAAGGAACGCCGAGAACGGCGTTCCTTTTTTGTAGGGGCGAACATCGTTCGCCCGAAATAGCCGCAAAAACTAACGGGCGCACACTGTGCGCCCCTACATTCTCAATTCGGGGGTATTTCGTTAGGCGCGGACTGCCAAAGGCAGCCCCTACATTCTTAGTTCTGCTAATCACTAATAACTAATAACTAATAACTAATCGCTAAAAAGCGGCTGTTTACTGCAAATTGCTACATTATTCCAAAGGTATTGACATTTATATATCAAACGTGTAAAATAGTAATGTATGAGTTTTTATAACGCTATTTTCCGCAGATAATACATACTATGACATTCTGCGTTTTGATAATAAATGAATTAATTAAAGGGTGGTATATTTGGTTTTCAGCAGCTTGGAATTTATTTTCATATTCCTGCCTGTTTTTTTGATTGCCTATTCGGCGTCTGAGAAAAAATACAGAAACATCGTTTTAGTCGTATCGAGCATAATTGCAGGCTACGCCGTTTTCGGCGTACTGCACCTGACGAGTATCCTCAACATTGCGCTCTACTTGGCGGCTGTGTTCTGGCTTTTGTTCGAGTCCTGCACAGCTCCCGAAAAGCGGTACCGATGTGACGTAATAATCGTGGCAAGTGCCGTTGCAGGCTATGTCCTGTTCCACGACCACGGACTTTTCAAGCCCGTACCCGTGCTGATATTCCTGCTGACAACGGGATTTCTCCTTGCACACGCCTACTCCTCCACAAGGATAGAGTATCAGAACCTTGTGATATTCACAGGAAGCGTACTGTTCTACAGCTTTGGCGTAAAAAAGCCAGTGTATATTCTGCTTTTCCTGCTGACGGTGCTTCTGAACTTCATCGTTGCGCAGTTCATCGAGAACAGCCGCTACGTTAAGAAGCTCTGGCTGTTCTTTGGCATAGTTTTCAACTTCTGGTGGCTTATCTTCTTCAAATACTGGACTTTCGGCACGGAAAATATCAACAATATCTTCCACCAGAGCCTGACGCTGAAAAATATAATCCTGCCTATCGGTATCAGCTTCTACACATTCCAGAACGTATCCTACATAATCGACATATACCGCGGCAAGGCTAAAGCCGAAAAGAACCTCGTCAACTACGGCGCATACATCACTATGTTCCCTCAGCTCATCGCAGGTCCTATCGTTACCTTTGACCACGTCGCAAAGGAGCTGAAAAGCCGTACCCACACCATTGCACAGGTCGAGGACGGTCTCAAGACCTTTACTATCGGTCTGGGCTACAAAGTGCTTATCGCCAATCAGATAGGCGGTCTGTGGAGCGATATCTCCATGATAGGCTATGAGAGCATATCATCAAGGCTTGCATGGCTGGGTATATTTGCTTACTCATTCCAGCTCTACTTCGACTTCTGCGGCTATTCCCTCATGGCGATAGGTCTGGGCAGGGTAATGGGCTTCGAGCTTCCAAAGAACTTCGACCACCCTTATATGTCGCTGACTATGACCGAGTTCTGGCGCCGCTGGCATATGACTCTTGGCTCATGGTTCAAGGACTACATCTATATCCCTCTCGGCGGAAACCGCAAGGGCGAGGGACGAATGGTGTTCAATATGCTTGTTGTTTGGCTGTTCACAGGTCTGTGGCACGGCGCAAGCTGGAACTTCGTACTGTGGGGACTGGTGCTCTTCATCATTATCATGACGGAAAAATCCTGGACAGGCAAGACTCTGAACAGGATAAAGCCCCTCGGTCACTTGTATATGCTGGTGATAATCCCCGTAACATGGCTGTTATTCGCAATTACGGACTTCCATGAGCTGGGAATATACTTCAAGAGGCTTATCCCGTTCCTGCCTCAGAAGACTTTCGCCATTATGGACAAGGACTACGCATTTTACTGGACGAAATACTGGAAATACTTCGCAGCGGCTCTCCTGTTCTCCACAAGGATACCCGAGGCTGTCTACAAGAAGATAAAGCATTCCATTTTAACAGCAATACTGCTGATTCTGGTATTCTGTGCGGCTGTATACTGTATGTACAGAGGCATGGACGATCCATTCATGTATTTCAGATTCTAAGGAGAGAAAAAATTGAGCAAGTTTAAACAATGCATATACACGGTGATACTTCTGCTCACCTGTCTGGTGGCTTCACCGTACATATATAAGCAGATTTGGAAGGACAGCGAATTGGTCACGCCCAAGGCTGCCGCAAAGGAGCCCTCTGCTGCTGCACCTGCGGCTGAGACAACTACCACAGCTTCTCAGGAGAGCACAACAGAGGCTCAGCCCACATCAGAGGGCGAAACAACTGCTCCTGCCACACAGGAACAGCCTACAGAGCCTACTACTTCTCCCGTAAACTGGGCACAGAGCGGTCCCGAGTACTTCGATGACGCACTGTTTATCGGCGATTCACGTACAGTAGGCATCTCAAACTACGGTACCCTTAAAAATGCGGATTACTTCTGCGATATCGGTCTTTCGGCGTATAAGATAGATAACTCCTATGTAAACGGCAAGACTATATGGGAGTTCCTCAGCGGCAAGAAATACGGCAAAATTTACGTAATGCTGGGAATCAACGAGGTAGGCAACGACTTTGAATACACTGTTGCGGCTTACAGAAAGCTTGTGGACGGCATTCGTCAGGCACAGCCCGACGCCCTTATATACTTACAGGGAAATCTCCACGTTACCACAGCAGGTCAGACTCAGTATATAACCAACGAGCGCATTGATATCCTCAACAGCAGGATACAGGAGCTCGCCGACAACAAAAAGACCTTCTATATATGCGTAAACGGAGTCTTTGACGACGAAAACGGCGCACTTACAGCAGATTACGCCAGCGACGGCGTTCACGTTCTTGCAAAATACTACGCAACATGGTGCGACTGGCTCTGTCAGAATACCGTTGCACCTGCTGCTCCTGCAGCAACAGAAGCTGCTAAGACAGACACTACCACAGCTGCACCTGCGGCAACTGAGCCGACTACAACGGCTCGTCCGCAGAACGAAAGCTTTTCAAACCAGTAATATCCATACCGAAAGGAGTACACCATGGCAGAACTAAAAGTAGGATACAAGGGCAGAACTGTATATAATTCCACATTTACCATTCTCGAATTTCTCGGCGGCGGCGGACAGGGCAATGTCTACAGAGTCGAGTGCGGCGGCAAGGAAATGGCGCTGAAATGGTATCACAAGTCCACTATCGACAAGATGAAGAACCCACAGGAATTCTACGAAAACCTCAAGGCTAACATAAAAAAAGGCGCTCCCACAAGCGCATTCCTCTGGCCTGAGGAGCTCTCCAACTGGATAGACGGCAGCTTCGGCTACATCATGCCACTCCGTCCAAAGGGCTATGAGGAGCTTACGCGCTTTCTGCTGTGGGATCCCAAGACACGCCGCATGAAGGCAAGCTTCGCAAATATTACTGCTCGCTGCAACGCAGCTATCAATATCATCGAGGGCTTCCGCGCTCTCCACAACGACGGCTACAGCTATCAGGACCTGAATAACGGAAACTTCTTCATAAATCCGCAGAACGGCGACGTTCTCATATGCGACAACGACAATGTTTCCGAGCGCGGCGTAAACTTTGGTATCGCAGGCAAACAGCGCTATATGGCTCCCGAGGTAGTTCTCGGCGGAGCTCCCGACAAGCGCTCTGACCGTTTCTCACTGGCTGTTATCCTGTTCCGTATGCTGTTCATCGAGCACCCACTGGAGGGCAAGTATTCTACTCCCCCATGTATGACTCCTGAGCTTGAAAAGAAATTCTACGGCAGCGATCCTGTTTTCGTTCTCGATCCCGAGGACGACAGAAATGCCGCAAACAATCAGCTCAACACAAATACTCTCCGTTTCTGGAAGATATACCCAGACTATATCCGTGATCTGTTCATTCAGTCCTTCGGAAAGGGCTCAGTTAAGCCCCCATATGATCGCGTTATCGAGCTCACATGGCTTGACGCTTTCGTAAGGCTCAGAAGCGAGACTGTCCCCTGCCCTCACTGCGGCAAGGAGACATTCATCGCGCCGAAATACTCCGTGAATTGTATGTACTGCGGCGGTCAGCTCACCTGCACAGAGAGTATAAAGTTCAAGCGCTTCGAGCTGCCCTCATTCGGCGGAGCTAAGCTCTACGAGGGCATGACAGGCGATACTGACGGCGACTTCCACAAGGTCATCGGCGAGGTAGTACGCAACAAGAAAGATCCAAGCAAGCACGCTCTGCGCAATCTCACCAACGATACATGGAGCGTAAAGCTCCACGACAATACGGTAAAGACCGTTGAGCCGCAGGGCATAATGCCTATAAACAAGGGCTTCGTCCTCACTATCGGCAGAAGCGAGGGCACTGTAGAATGACAAAGAACCCGAAACAGTTATACTGTTTCGGGTTCTTTTGTAGGGGACGCCGCCCTCGGCGTCCCGTCAATTACGTTGCAAATAACATGAAATCATTGTAGGGGCTGGCGTCCCCGACAGCCCGTTAGTTCCGTTGCAATTGTGGGACGTCGAGGACGCCGTCCCCTACAAATGGTTATTCCGAATCCTTGGAACGGCGTTTCTTACATAGGCATTTTACTATACCTATAATAATCAGCACAGGAGCTATAATTATCAGCAGAAGTCCTGCCTTTTCGATGATATTTAGCTCCGCGAACAGCCTGTCTGTCAGGAATATCGCAGTGGGAGCGTCCGCACCGCCGATAATGCCTATTCCCTCAGGCTCGGGAGCTGTAAGAATGCTGACCAGCAGGAATATAGTCCGAATATTAGCCAGTATACCTGCCAAAAGCAGTATTGCTCCCGAAATTATATACGCCTTTCCGCTTTTCTTTTTCATGGCTTCACCCCTGATAATCGCATGAGCGGATAATATCCGCCCCTACAATACTATTCTTCGTCCTCGTCTTCTTCGTCATCATCGTCGGTGGGAAGCACCTCGATAATGACCTTTTCAACGTTCTGCTCGTTTACCTCGGCGGCAGTTATGCGGAAGATACCGCTCTCGGCGGTCTCGCCTGCCTCGGGGATATGCTCCATGACGTCTGTCACCCAGCCGCCTACGGAGGTATAATCCGTGGTTATCATGTCCTCGTCAAGATCAAGCATTTCCAGCATATCGCTTATGCTCATATCGCCTGCGACCTCGTATTTATCGGGAGCAAGCATCATTATATTGGTCTCTATCTCATCGTCCTCGTCGTATATCTCGCCGACGAGCTCCTCGATGATATCCTCAAGGGTAACGATACCCTTGGTGCCGCCGTACTGGTCGATAACTACTGCAAGGTGTACCTTTGAGCGCTGCATATCGCGCATAGCCTCGCTTATGAGCTTGGTATCGGCAATGTGAGGGACTTCCTGTATAATGGAGTTCACATCGTTTCCGCCCTCAACAAGCATTTTGAAGAACGCCTTGTTTGTGATGATACCCACAATATTGTCAAGGCTTTTCTCATAAACAGGCAGACGGGAGTACATCTCGCTGCTGAATATCTCCTTTATCTCGTCGATAGTAGAGCCAAGCTCCACGCCTATGACCTTGACACGAGGGATAAGTATCTCGTTTATGGTTATCTCGTCAAATTCAAGAGCGCTCTTTACCAGCTCGCTCTCCTGCTCCTCAATAACGCCCTGCTCCTCTATCTCGTCTATCATGTATTTCAGCTCGTCCTCGGTAACGCTGGGAGCTTCATCGCCTTTGGCAATAGCCGACGAGAGCTTGTTCAGCAGCCACACAAAGGGCTTGAACACCATAACAAGGAACGAAAGGGGCGTCGCAAATGCCAGCGCCAGTTTTTCGGCGTTTTTCTTGGCGTAGGACTTGGGGAGCACCTCGCAGAAGATAAGCACCAGCACGGTTATCACAATAGTGGACACCGCCGCGCCCTTGCTGCCCATTATACTTATAAATATGATAGTGCTCACAGACGATGTGGCGATATTGACGATATTGTTGCCGATAAGGACTGCCGTCAGCACCTCGTCGAAGCGGTTGGCGAGCTTCAGGGCTTTTTTTGCTTTTTTGCTGCCCTGAGCCTCATAATTCTTCAGACGAAGCTTGTTCACGCTGGAAAAGGCGGTCTCTGTGCTTGAAAATATCGCGGAAAATATCATCATCGCAACTACAAGAACTATCTTCCATATATCTGAACTGTCCATAGTTTTCCTTTCCTTAATAATATATAATATTTTTATTATATCATAAAAAAACAGAAAAAGCAACATTCGCGGCTAAAAAACTAATGTTTATAATAACTTTAACGCGAAAAAGGCGGCGTGGGCTCCGCGCTTATATCATATATATCAGAATAATGCAAGCAATTTGAGTAAATAGTGAACTGTTATTTATGCTGATACTATGAACGGGATTCCAAAGGGACTGTGTTCCTTTGGTCAGGTCAAGAGTGACTCCTTACAGTGTAGGGAGGTGTCCGAAGGACAGAGGTGCCGGACACGATTAGTGTCGCCTTGCAAGTGAAGGCGTCCCTTAAATGGGACGTCGAGGACGCCGTCCCCTACAATCTAATAGCTAACGGCTAAGGACAATTGGCTGTTTTTTCACATTCAAACCCGAATTGTGATAGAAATTACACATAAAATTCTCAAAAACATTACATTTGCCGCAAATTAATATCACAAAGGGCTAATATAATATAATCACAGGCTGAGGGAGAACCTCAGAAAAATAATTGAAAAGGAACGTGAATAATATGAGTGAGTATAACTACAATTACAATAACCAGCAGAACCCAAATAACAACGGTGAGAATTATAACGGCTTCAGTACCGACAGCGCTGAGGCTCCCAAAAAGAAAAAGCACACAGGTCTGAAGGTAACTGCCTTTATCATGGCTATGGCTTTAGTATCAGGCGGCTCAATCGGTGCTTACCGCTACTTCGCAGGCGAGAACTTCTCAGGTGATTCAGTCATCGAGGAACTTGAAGACGACGCAGAGTCCACCACAAAGGAAGCTACTAAAGAACTCCTCGCTTCAAAGGCAGTAAGCCTTATCAAGCCTCAGGAGGTCGGCGGAAACGCTCTCTCAAATGAAGAGATAGTTGAAAAGGTACTCCCCTCTGTAGTAGGTATCGAATCAACATTCACCACTGAGCAGACCATAAGCAGCGGTCTCGACGGCTTTGAGGACTTCTTTGATTTCGGTTTCGGCTTCGGAAACGGTTTCGGCAACGGCTTCGGCGGCAACGGCAGAAGCAGTGAGCCTGTAACAAGAGAATACAAGGGCACAGGTACAGGTGTTATAATCTCAGAAAACGGATACATCGTCACAAACGCTCATGTTATCTACGACGGCGAATACGGCGGAGAAAAAGCAGACAGCGTTTCAGTAGTTCTCGACGACGACAAGACATACGACGCTGAGATAATCGGCTATGATACAGACTGCGACCTTGCAGTTCTGAAAATAGACGCAACAGGTCTTACAGCCGCTGAATTCGGCAACAGCAACGAGCTCAAACTTGGCGAATCAGTTATCGCTATCGGCAATCCTCTCGGCTTTGAGCTCATGGACACCGTTACAGGCGGTATGATATCAGGTCTTAACAGAAATATCACTATCAACGACAAGGCTATGAACCTTATCCAGACTGACGCCGCTATCAATTCAGGAAACTCAGGCGGTCCGCTTATCAACAAGTACGGTCAGGTAATCGGTATCAACTCCTCTAAGATGTCATCTTCATACTCATCATCGGGAGCTTCTATCGAGGGTATCGGCTTTGCTATCCCCTCAAATCTCACTTCTTCTATCATTGACGACCTTATGAAGTTCGGCTATGTAACAGGCAAGCCGCAGCTGGGTATCAGCGCTCAGACTGTATCCGAGACTGCCGCAAAGATGTACGACTGGCCGACAGGTATCTATGTTTATGCCGTAAACAAGGGCAGTGCCGCTGAAAAGGCAGGTCTCCGCAAGGGCGATATCATCACTGAGGTCGACGGTGAAAAGGTTGCTTCAAACGAGGAGCTCATAGCTCAGCTCAACAAGCACTCCGCAGGCGAAGAGATAGAGATAACCTTTGTAAGAGATGACGAGGATAAGACCGTCAAGGTAACTCTTGATGAAAAGGTAGTCGAGCAGTCAAAGGACGATGAGTCTGAAAAGAGCAAGTCCAAGAATAACAGCAAGAACGAGGAAAAGTCCGAGGAAGAGGACGAAGACGAGGCTGACGAAAAGGACAGCGAGGACGAAAAGAAGTCCGAGAAGAAGAGCAAGTCCGACAAGGCTGAAAAAGCCGAAAATTCTGAAAAGTCCGATAAGTCCGATGAAGCTGAGGACGAGGAAAAATAAGCGCTTATCATTACTCCTTCATAATAAAATAACAGCAAAAAAGCTCCCTGTATAGGGAGCTTTGCTGTTTCTATACGCTCAGATTATAGGACGGGCGGCGAAACGCCGCCCCTACAATTAAAGCAACACACAAAAACGGGCGGCAATAAATGCCGCCCATTTTGCTTATTTTCTGAATGCTGCGATAGACTGCTCTATCTTAGCCATTTTCTCCTCAGCCTTTGCAAGCTTAGCCTTTTCAGCGTCAATGAGCTGAGCAGGAGCCTTTGCGATAAAGCCCTGATTATTGAGCTTTCCGCTGAGGAAGTCTATATCCTTCTGAACCTTTGCCTTTTCCTTTTCGAGACGTGCTATCTCCTTCTCCTTGTCAACCAGCTCGTCCATAGGAATAAAGATACGTGCTGAATCTGTAACTGCGTTTGCAGAATCGGGGATATCGAACTTGTCGCCTGTCTCAACTGCGGAAGCGGAAGCAAGCTTCTCGAAGAATACTGCACAGGAGTTGAAGAGCTCCTTGTCGGCAGTCTCGATGAAGAGCTTAGCCTTTACCGACGGCGGTACGTTCATTTCTGTACGTGTATTTCTTACAGCCTTGATAGCTGAGATTATCTTCTCGAAAGCCTTCTCCTCAGCTGTAAAGTCGATAGAAGCGTCGTAAGTCGGGTAAGTTTCGAGGATTATCATGGACTTCTCGTTGTTGAGGACCTGCCATATCTCCTCGGTGATGAACGGCATGAACGGGTGGAGGAGCTTCAGCATACCCTGCATAGCCCATACAAGAACTGCCTGAGCCTTTGCCATTGTCTCGCCGCCTGCCTGAATACGGGGCTTTGTGAGCTCGATGTACCAGTCGCAGAATACGTCCCAGATAAAGTCGTATATCTTCTGTGAAGCAACGCCAAGCTCGTACTTGTCCAGGTTCTCGCCTACTTCCTTTGCAAGCTGATTGAACTTGTTTACAAGCCACTTGTCCTCTAATTCAAGCTCTGTAGGAAGTCCCTTGAACTCGAAGTCCTCGGGGAGGTTCATCATGATGAAACGTGAAGCGTTCCAGAGCTTGTTTGCGAAGTTACGGGCAGCCTTTACCTTGTCGTCGATATAACGCATATCGTTTCCGGGTGAGTTGCCTGTTGCAAGCATGAATCTGAGAGCGTCAGCGCCGTACTCGTTGATAACTTCAAGAGGATCGATACCGTTGCCCAGCGACTTGGACATCTTGCGTCCCTGTGCGTCACGTACAAGACCGTGGATAAGAACTGTATCAAAAGGTACCTTGCCCATGTTCTCCAGACCGCTGAACATCATTCTGATTACCCAGAAGAAGATGATATCATAGCCTGTTACGAGAGTATTTGTTGGGTAGAAGTACTTGAGGTCCTCTGTGTTCTCAGGCCAGCCCAGTGTGGAGAAAGGCCAGAGCGCAGAGCTGAACCATGTATCGAGAGTATCGGGATCCTGTCTCATAGGCTTGCCGCACTTAGGACAAACCGCACTGCTCTCCTTTGTAACTACCATTTCACCGCACTCGTCGCAGTAGAATGCAGGTATCTGATGTCCCCACCAGATCTGACGGGAGATACACCAGTCCTTGATGTTTTCGAGCCAGTGGAAATATATCTTGTCGAAACGCTCGGGAACGAACTTTGTATCGCCGTTCTTTACAGCCTTTATAGCAGGCTCTGTAAGGGGCTTCATCTTAACGAACCACTGAGTTGATACCTTTGGCTCAACAGTTGTTCCGCAGCGGTAGCAGGTACCTACATTATGGCTGTACTCCTCTATCTTAACGAGAGCGCCTTCCTTTTCGAGGTCCTCAACTATCTTCTTTCTTGCCTCGTAGCGGTCCATGCCTGCGTATGCAGGATAATCGTCAACGATAGTAGCGTCGTCGTTCATTACATTGATAACGGGCAGCTTGTGGCGGAGACCTACCTCGAAGTCGTTAGGATCGTGAGCAGGAGTTATCTTAACTACGCCTGTACCGAAGTCCATTTCAACATAATCGTCAGCAACGATAGGGATCTCTCTGTGAACGATTGGCAGTATAACTGTCTTGCCAACGAGGTCTGTGTAGCGCTCGTCCTTTGGGTTTACTGCAACAGCTGTATCGCCGAGGAGAGTCTCGGGACGTGTGGTAGCAAGCTCCAGATAGCCGTCGCTGTCCTTTATCTTATAGCGGAGGTGCCAGAAATGACCAGCCTGATCCTCATATGTTACCTCAGCATCGGAAAGTGATGTGCGGCACTTGGGGCACCAGTTGATTATACGCTCGCCTCTGTAAATGAGACCTTTTTCATAGTACTTGATGAAAACTTCCTTAACTGCCTTTGAGCAGCCCTCGTCCATGGTGAAGCGCTCTCTTGACCAGTCGCATGAGGAGCCCAGCTTCTTGAGCTGCTCAACGATACGTCCGCCGTACTGCTTCTTCCACTCCCATGCACGCTTCATGAAGCCCTCACGTCCGAGGTCCTCCTTTGTAACGCCTTCCTTGCGCATAGCCTCAACTATCTTAGCCTCTGTAGCGATAGCAGCGTGGTCTGTACCGGGAAGCCAAAGTGCGCTGTAGCCGCTCATTCTCTTCCAGCGGATAAGTATATCCTGTAATGTCTCATCAAGGGCGTGTCCCATATGGAGCTGTCCTGTGATGTTCGGAGGAGGGATAACTATAGTGTAGGGCGTTTTCTTGGGATCAGCCTCTGCACGGAAACAGCCCTTGTCGTTCCATGCGGCGTAGATACGGTCCTCAAAATCCTTTGGATCGTAAGCCTTTGCAAGTTCCTTTGCCATTTTCATTCTCCTTTTTGTGACAGTCAGCCGCCGTCACCGTATTTTTGTCGGTCAGAGCAAATAAAAAGCCCTGAACCGTTAAGGTTCAGGGCGAACTAAGTCCGTGTTACCACCTGAATTCGGGAATATCTCCCGCTCTCTGCGAAGCCGCTCAGCTTCTTCCCCTGTAACGTGAGGATCACGCCGCATACTACTGAGCAAAGCCGTTGGCACGCGAAGCTCCGAAGCTACTTCCGCAAGCCCCTCATACTGCCTTTCACCGCGCGGCAGCTCTCTGAAAATCGGGTATCTCACGTACTCCTCTTCATCATCGCCTTTGAATACTTTTTTATTATACACGATTACATTGCGTTTGTCAAGACCGATTTAGCCGTTAGACTTTAGCTGTTAGAACTAAGAGCTAAGAACTAAGATTTTGTAGGGGCTGCCTTTGGCAGTCCGCATTTTACGCAACAAATATAAATAACATATTGTAGGGGACGACGTCCTCGGCGTCCCACAATTGCAATGAAACTGACGGGTTGTCGGGGACGCCAGCCCCTACATTCGGTCATTTGAAGTCGTTTTGTCAGGCGCGGACCGCAAAAGGCAGCCCCTACATTCTCCATTCTCAATTCAGCGACGTTCCTACAAAAAAACGCAAATTTTCTCTTTTCCCCCTTGCAGTCCGCCAAAAACTGTGATATAATATATGTATCTATGTTTGAAAGGATTTGAAACTATGATAATACTTGACGAACTCAGAGTCGAAATGACGGGCTACCGCAAGGAAATGGCGGAGCTTGCCGACGTTCTGAATATAGAAGCCGCCAAGAAGCGCGTTGCGGAGCTTGGCGAGGAAACTGCAAAGGAGGGCTTCTGGGACGACCTCGAAAACTCCCAGAAAGTGCTGAAAGAGCAAAAAACTCTCGAAAAGAAGATAGAAAAGTACAATAAGCTCAACGAAAATCTCGAGGATATCATCACTCTTATCGAGCTTTCTATCGAAGCTGACGACGAGAGTGACATTGACGAGATAAAGAAGGAGTCCGACGCCTTCAAAACCAAGCTGGAGGACGAAAAGCTGGCTACTCTCCTCACAGGCGAGTATGACAACTCCAACGCTATCCTCACATTCCATGCAGGCGCAGGCGGAACAGAGGCTCAGGACTGGGCAGAAATGCTCTACCGTATGTACAACCGCTGGGCTGAGCGCCACGATTTCAAGGTGGAGCTTCTCGACTACCTCGACGGCGACGACGCAGGCATGAAGTCCGCTTCTATCCTTATCGAGGGCGACAACGCCTACGGCTATATGAAGTCCGAGTCGGGCGTTCACAGACTTGTTCGTATCTCACCATTTGACGCTTCGGGCAGACGTCACACATCTTTTGCGGCTCTCGAAGTTATGCCCGAGATTGACGATTCTATCGAAGTAGATATCCGTCCCGAGGACATCGAAATGGAAGTTTACCGTTCCAGCGGTGCAGGCGGTCAGAAGGTAAACAAGACCAGCTCCGCTGTACGTCTTATCCATAAGCCCACAGGTATCGTTGTTTCCTGTCAGACTCAGCGAAGCCAGTACCAGAACAAGGACTACGCTATGAAGATGCTCCGTTCAAAGCTCATCGAGATAAAGGAGCGTGAGCACCTTGAAAAGATCGAGGATATCAAGGGAGTTCAGAACCAGATAGCATGGGGCTCGCAGATTCGTTCATATGTATTCATGCCCTACACCCTTGCAAAGGATCACCGCACAGGCTTTGAAAACGGCAATATTCAGGCAGTTATGGACGGTGATATAGACGGCTTCATCAATGCTTATCTGAAGTCCCTCTCACACGGAACACTGGAAAAGTAAGTTTAGAGTTGAAAGTGGAGAGTTGAGAGTTTTTATACGCTCAGCTCTCCTTTTTATAACATCGCCGCAGCGATACCTTAAACTCTCAACTCTGAACTCTCAATTCTCAACTAAAAGACACTATTCCAAAGCGGCGTTTCGCCGCTTTTCAGCATTTCAAGCATATCGCGGAGCTCTGCAAGCTCCGCCGTCATCTCGTCCTCTTCATTTTCGGCAAGGTGAACTATCCGCGAGCAAAGTCGGTCTATCTCAACAAGCTTGTCATATTTCAGCAGTACCGAAGCCCATTCACGGAAATGCTCCCACTCGTCGTTGATTTCCCGAGCTTTTTCAGCAGCTCCCGATATATCGCCATTTTCTTCAAGTCCGCAGATAACGTCTATCTGCGACAGCATGGCGTCACAGCGGCGGTTCACCCACAAGCTCGAAAATATGCTGACTCCGATGAGAAGCAGCAGGATCGCTCCGCTTATTTTAACTCTTGTCATTTTTATCCCCCAAGGTCACGATCATCGGCGGAGTCCCCTGCTTATCGGCTATATAGCAGCTCCCCGAGCTGTCGGCAGTCATGATAAAAACGTCATTCAGACTCATTTTATTTGTGGAAAGCAGCATTTCCACCGCAGCTTTGCTCAGCTTCACGGACTCCATAGCCTGCGGTATGAACTTCCCGTCGGCAATTATCAGCACAGGCGGCTCGGAGCATTCCGCGGCTATCTTCATATCCTGTCTCGTGGGAGTATCCAGCGGCTGCTTCTTCATAACGGAAACGCTGCCTGTAGTCTCCACGATAGCGTACTGTACCTCGCCTATATCAAAGATATCCTTGCTTCTCAGCGCCATGAGCAGGTCATCTACGGAAAAGCGCAGCTCCCGCATGATATCGCGCTCAATACAGCCATTCCTGATGATTATCTTAGGACTTCCCGAGATAAGTCGCCGAAGCTCAGGCAGCCTGAGATTAATCCACGACACCATGACCTCAAAGCACACCAGCGACAAAATAGGCGTAACTCCGACGATTATGGGGATATTCACGTCCTCGATAGGCAGTGTTGCGATATTGGAAACAAGGATAGTAATGACCAGCTCCGAGGGCTGGAGCTCCCCAAGCTGCCGCTTACCCATAAGTCTCACGGCGAATATGACAAGAACGTACAGGATAACCGAACGAATCAGTATAACGCACATAAAAACAGCTCCTTTGCAGCTATTGTACCGCAAAAGGAGCTGTTTATTCTTTATTTAGTCAGCAAATCGCTTGTTGTATTCCTCATAAGCCTTTACGATTATCTCTGCGCAGAGTTCGTCCCCCAACTGAGCGCTGTTGAGGCAAAGTGAATACTGGTCTTTGTCCTGCCATGTTTTGCCTGTATTGACATTGTAGAAAGTCTCGCGGCGCTTGTCAGCCTTTTTCATCACCGACTCCGCTTTTTTCTCCTCAACGCCGTAATCCTGTATGGCACGTTTTATGCGCGACTCAGTGTCGGCGTAGATATAAACGCTGAAGCAGCCCTTATCCTCAAGGATATAATTTCCGCATCTGCCTACCAGCACGAAGCTGCTTTCCTGCTCCGCAATCTCGTTTATGATACGGCTCTCCATAATAAAGACTTTATCTGAAAGAGGAAGGTTTTCCTCCATAGTCCTTGCTGGATTTGCCGAAAGAAGCAGCGAATAGAGGAAGCTTGTGGGAACATTTTCCTCAGCATTTTCGAGATTTTTAACAGCAATACCGCATCTTTCAGCTGTCATTTTCAGTATCTGACGATTGTAGCAGTTGATACCAAGCTTTTCAGCTACAAGATTACCGATGACGCTTCCGCCGCTTCCGTACTGTCGTTCTATTGTAATGATAGGTTTTTTCATCGGTGTTACCTCCAAATAGATAAAATATTATTGAAACTTTGATAAAATAAGCACAATAGTATTATATCACATTTTGCACATATTTCAAGCGTTCAAGCAATAACTATTGTCTAAAACTGATATTTCTATGTTTTCAACAATTTGCCGTCACCTGATTTGTGCATATTATTAAAATAAAAAATCTCCCGTCGCGTGACACAACGGGAGATAATAAGTTTACTTTACTGCTTGAACTGTGCAGAATTTAATCAAACGCAGCCCTGAGCCTTCATTGCCTCAGCAACCTTGAGGAAGCCCGCAATGTTAGCGCCAGCCATGTAGTTGCCAGCCATGCCGTACTCCTTAGCAGCCTCATCGCAAGCCTTGAAGATAGACTTCATGATGCCGTGGAGCTTCTCGTCAACCTCTTCAAATGTCCAGCTGAGTCTCTCGCTGTTCTGGCTCATCTCAAGACCTGATGTAGCAACACCGCCAGCGTTTGCAGCCTTAGCAGGTCCGTAGAGAACGCCGTTTGAAAGGTATGTCTCGATAGCCTCTGGAGTTGAAGGCATATTAGCGCCCTCAGCTACAGCGTAGCCGCCGTTAGCAACGATTGCCTTAGCACCGTCACCGTTGATCTCGTTCTGTGTAGCGCAAGGAAGAGCGATGTCAAGCTTGATATCGCCAGCGTTGCACTTGAGTGTCCAAACGCTGCCCTCGTGGTACTCAGCATTCTTGTGTGAAGTTCTGCCGACATACTCCTTGATTCTGCCGCGCTCAACCTCCTTGATCTGTTTAACGAGATCAAGATCGATTCCGTCTGGATCGTAGATATATCCGTTAGAGTCGGAAACTGTAACTACCTTAGCGCCGTACTGTGTAGCCTTCTCTGTAGCGTAGATAGCAACGTTGCCTGAACCTGAGATAACAACTGTCTGGTCCTTGAAGCTCTTGCCGTTAGCCTGGAGCATCTCGTTTGTGAAGTAGCAGAGACCGTAGCCTGTAGCCTCTGTTCTTGCGAGTGAACCGCCGTATGTTAAGCCCTTACCTGTGAGAACGCCAACGAACTCGTTGCGGATTCTCTTGTACTGACCGAACATGAAGCCGATCTCTCTTGCGCCTGTTCCGATATCACCAGCAGGAACGTCGCAGTCAGCGCCGATGTGCTTGCAGAGCTCTGTCATGAAGCTCTGGCAGAAACGCATGATCTCTCCGTCGCTCTTGCCCTTAGGATCGAAGTCGGAACCGCCCTTGCCGCCGCCCATAGGCAGTGTTGTAAGGCTGTTCTTGAATACCTGCTCAAAGCCGAGGAACTTGATGATTCCGAGGTATACTGATGGGTGAAGTCTGATACCGCCCTTGTAAGGTCCGATAGCAGAGTTGAACTGGATTCTGAAACCTCTGTTTACCTGTACCTTGCCGTTGTCGTCAACCCAAGGAACACGGAACATGATCTGTCTCTCAGGCTCTACGATTCTATCGAAAACGCCTGCGTCGATAAGGTCCTGTCTCTTCTCAGCAACGGGCTGGAGAGTCTCAAGAACCTCTGTAACTGCCTGGATAAACTCAGGCTCGCCTGGATTTCTCTTCTTAACTGTTTCTAAAAGATCGATAAGATACTGATTTTTTAACGCCATTGTTAAAAAACCTCCTTTTCAAAATTCTGCGACTAACGCAGTTCACGAATAATTATAGCACTCTGAACCGCATTTTGCAATACCTTAAAGCGGTGAAATTTATTTTTTTCTTGTTTTTGTCCCTACTGCACAAAACGCTCACCTTTTTTTATTGATTTCTTACAATATTTTTGTATAAGCCTACAGTTCCGCTCTGTATTTTTTGTAAGATATGGTTTACATAGACTTCGACAGGCTTCGGCAAGCAGGATTTATTTTTTTATATTTTGCTGTTTTTATATTGATTTTTTATGCGTTTTATTGTATAATATCTATATTGGATATTTTTCCGATGTAAAGAGAGAAAGACAGCAAGGAGGGAAACGATATGCTCAGAGCCATATGTTCCCGAAAAGAGCTCACCGCCAACAGCTATTACGACTGCGTAAAGGACATAATCGGCTGTCAGCAGGTACAGGAGCTCAGGTCTATCACCCACCATATATCAACGACTCGCTTCCAGCACTGTGTGAATGTCTCGTACTATTCCTACATGGTATGCAGAAAATTCAATCTGAACGCCCGTTCAGCCGCAAGAGCAGGACTTCTCCATGACCTTTTCTATTATGACAGAAAGCAGTACAACTCGGAGAAGACAAAAGGTCAGGCTTCACACAGCGAGAACCACGCCATGCTCGCCTGCGCCAACGCCGCAGAGATAACAAAAATATCCAAGCTTGAGCGTGATATGATAGAGAAGCATATGTGGCCCGTGACCAGACCAATGCCTAAATACAAGGAAACATATATCATAACAATCATTGACAAATACTGTGCCGTCCTCGAATTCTGCGTACCAAAAGTCCAGCGCATAGTTCACAGGAAACCACAGTAATATATATAATGGAGGTATCCTACAATGAAGATCGAAACCAAATGCCTGCACGCAGGCTACACCCCAAAGAATACTGAGCCCAGAGTCGTACCTATAGTACAGAGTACTACATACGTTTACGATTCAACAGACGACGTTGCGGCAGTATTCGATGATCCCACCAAAAGCCTTATCTATTCGCGCTTTGAGAACCCAACAGTTATGGCTGTTGAGGACAAGATAGCCGCTCTCGAGGGCGGTATCGGCGCAATGTGTACCTCCAGCGGTCAGGCAGCTTCACTGCTCTCCCTGCTCAACATCTTAAAGGCAGGCGACAGCTTCATCTCAGCTGCTACTATCTACGGCGGTACTATAAACCTTTTCGCTTACACACTGAAAAAACTCGGCATTGAATGTATTTTCGTTGACGCAGACGCTTCTGAATCTGAGATAAGAGCTGCATTCAAGCCCAACACAAAGGCAGTTTTCGGCGAAACTCTCGCAAACCCTGCCCTCACAGTATTTGATATCGAGAAATTCGCCAAGATAGCTCACGAAAACGGCGTTCCTCTCATCATCGACAACACCTTCCCAACACCTATCCTTTGCAGACCTATCGAGTTCGGAGCTGATATCGTTATCCACTCCACAACAAAGTACATGGACGGTCATGCAGTTCAGGGCGGCGGCGTTATCGTTGATTCGGGTAACTTTGACTGGACAAACGGCAAGTTCCCTGAGTTCACAGAGCCTGACGAGAGCTATCACGGAACTATCTACACAAAGACCTACGGCAAGGCTGCATACATCATCAAGGCAAGAATGCAGCTCATGAGAGACTTCGGCTGCTATCCTTCGGCACAGTCTGCATTCTACCTCAATCTCGGTCTTGAGACTCTCCATATCCGTATGAAGGAATACTGCATAAACGCTATGAAGGTAGCCGAATACCTCGAAGCAAACAAGCACGTTGAGTCAGTAAACTACCCCGGACTCGCAAGCAATAAGTACCACGAGCTTGCCAAGAAGTACCTCCCTGACGGTACAAGCGGCGTTATCTCCTTTATCATCAAGGGCGGCAGAAACGAAGCTGTCAAGTTCATGGATTCCCTCAAGCTTGCTTCAAACGAGGTACACGTTGCTGATATCCGCACCTGTGTGCTCCACCCTGCAAGCGCTACTCACCGTCAGCTCACTGACGAGCAGCTCGTTGCAGCAGGCATAAACGGCGGTCTTGTAAGACTCTCAGTTGGACTTGAAAACGTTGAGGATATCCTCGACGACCTCAGACAGGCATTTGCAGCTCTCGACTAAGCACTTAATCTCAGCACTATTCTTTGCAATTATCCCTAAAATACATTCAACTTGCCATGAAAAGAGGTAATTAATATGAGAACTATCATCGTATATTCATCACAGACAGGCTTTACTAAAAAATACGCAGAATGGCTGGCAGAAAAGCTGGGCGCCGAGATAATGACGATCAAGGACGCCCGCAAAAAGGACGATAAGTATTTCGACAGCTATGACGCCATAATCTACGGCGGCTGGGTAGCTGTTGAAAAGATACACAAGGCAGACTGGTTCACCAGCAGGATAGAAAAATGGCAGAGCAAAAAGCTCGCTATGTTCTGCGTAGGAGCAAGTCCTGCGAAATATTCGGGAGTAGACAGTCTTCTCAAAAAATCACTTACCAACGAGCAGAAAAAATACGTAAAGGTATTCTACTGCGAGGGCGGACTGGATTACGATAAAATGCCCCTCGGTTCAAAAATGCTCATGAAGACCTTTGCTGCAATGCTCAACGGCAAAAAGGAAAAAACTCCTGATGATATCGCAATGGCAAAGCACATTTCAAAGTCCGGCGATTATACCGATAAGAAGTTCATTGAGCCGATAGCGGCTTATATCACACAGTAACAGCGAGGGCGTGACTTTCGTCACGCCCTTAATTAATAAAATTGTAGGGGCTGATGCCAACATCAGCCCGTCAATAAAACATCACTAACGGGGGCGATGCAGGCATCGTCCCCTGCACTTGAAACTAAAAGGCGTAAAGGTAAAACCTTTACGCCTTTTCTCAGTCTTTTCTGAAAACCTCTTTGAGCACCATTGCTCCGCCTGCCGCTGTCATGCCGAACATTACTATAAATGTAAAGGCGCTGGAGCGTATCCAGTGGAGGTGTGTGGTCATCATTACGCTGAGCAGAACGATTATGATCCCGAGAGAAAGCACTACCCAGCCGAATATCTTCTTTTCCATAAGGAACAGCATACCAATTCCAATGATTATCGGCAGCATTATCAGTCCGTTGGGAAGTCCGAAGCCGCCTATCCTGAAAAACGAGCCGCCGTAGCCCCACGAGCTTGTGACCTCGATATTCTGGAATATCATGAAAAGTCCGCCGCCCAGCAGAAGAAGTCCTACAAAGAACGACAAAAGCCTGTTCCCCTCGCTCTTGTTTGCAGCACGGGCGCTGTCACGAGCCTCAAGGAGCTCCTTGTACATTTTGTCAAGCTCTTTGTCTTTGTTGTTTTTTGGCATAATACCGCCCCCTATTATCAATATTACGAATTTATTATATATTAAAGTACGGAAATTGTCAAGTACAGCGCGGCTTTTTTATCAATTTGAAAATTCCCTCTTGACAAAACCGAAAACATGGTATATAATAAATTGAAAATGATTATCAAATTCAAATATGAGGTGTTATTCATATGTTAAAGTTCAGCAAAGCCCTTTCACTTACAGTATCCGCAGTTCTGGCTGCTTCCGTATTCGCAGGCTGTTCAAGCACAAGCGCTGCCAAAAAAGACGGCAAGCTCAGCATAGTCTGCACTACCTTCTCGGAGTACGACTGGACTAAGAATATTATAGGCGACACTGACAGCGCTGAGGTGACTTATCTTCTCGGCAGCGGCGTTGACCTCCACAACTATCAGCCCACGGCACAGGATATACTCACTATCTCAGACTGTGACCTGCTCATGTATGTAGGCGGCGAGTCAGAGGGCTGGGTTACAGATACACTTCAGGACGCAAAAAACAAGGATATGAAGGTACTCAGACTCTTTGACGTCCTCGGACAGAGCATAAAGGAAGAGGAGCTCAAGGAGGGCATGGAGCCCGAGGAAGAGGAAGAAGAGGGCGAAGAGGAGGAAGGTCCCGAGTACGACGAGCACGTTTGGCTTTCCGTAAAGAATGCAGAGGTCATCTGCGACGCCATATGCGATTCTATCTGCGAAAAGGACGCCGATAACGCAGACAAGTACCGTGCAAACCTCGAAGCCTACAAGACAGAGCTTAAAAAGCTTGACGAGGGCTTCACGGAAATGGCTGACAGCGCAAAGACCAAGACCGTGCTTTTCGGCGACAGATTCCCATTCCGCTATCTGGTGGACGACTACAATATCGACTACTACGCAGCATTCGTGGGCTGCTCAGCAGAAACTGCCGCAAGCTTCGAGACTATCGCCAAGCTTGCTGAAAAGGTGGACGAGCTTGACCTCGACACCGTATTCATCATCGAAAACTCCGATGATTCCATTGCCAAGTCCATAATCTCAAACTCAAAGAAAAAGGACATAGCTATTGAAAAGCTCAATTCGCTCCAGTCCGTAACAAAGAACGACATAAACGGCGGAGCAAGCTATATTTCCCTTATGAATGAAAATCTTGAAACATTGAAGAGGGTGCTTGACTAATGAGCGCATTGCTTAAATGCAATAACGTTTCCCTCGGCTATGAGGGCGACGTTATCGCAAAAAATCTGAATTTCATCGTCAGCAGCGGCGATTACCTCTGTATAGTCGGTGAGAACGGCTCGGGAAAGAGTACGCTTATAAAGGCTCTTCTCGGACTGAAGCCTCCCGTCAGCGGCAATATCGAGCTCTGCGGCGGCATGGGCAAAAATGAGATAGGATATCTTCCGCAGCAGACTATGGTGCAGAGAGACTTCCCCGCCTCAGTGCGTGAGATAGTTCTCTCGGGCTGTATGAACCGCTGCGGACTTCGTCCGTTTTACAGCAAAGAGGAAAAAAAGCTGGCTCACGACATGATGAGGAGACTTGAGATAGAGCCCCTCACCAAGCGCTGCTACAGAGAGCTGTCGGGCGGTCAGCAGCAGCGAGTGCTCCTTGCAAGAGCCCTCTGCGCCGCAAGAAAGATGATACTCCTTGACGAGCCCGTAACAGGTCTCGATCCAAAGGCTACCAACGAGATGTACGAGCTTATCGACAGTCTCAACAAAAAGGACGGCATAACAGTCATCATGGTATCCCACGATATGAACGCCGCTGTGAGATATGCTTCCCATATTCTGCATATCGGCGGCAAACAGCTGTTCTTCGGCACCAAAGAGGACTACATGAACAGCAAGATAGGACAGGCTTTCCTTTCTGTTATGGGAGGTGAGGACGATGAGTGAGATGTTTTCAACGCTGGGCAGATACTTTGAAATGCCCACAGTCCGCTATGCTCTTATAGTAGGACTCCTCATAGCGCTCTGCTCCTCGCTTTTAGGCGTAACGCTGGTAATGAAGCGCTTTTCATTCATCGGCGACGGACTCTCCCACGTAGCATTCGGCGCTATGGCTGTAGCTACTATCACGGGTGTCACCAACAATATGCTAATAATCATGCCCGTCACTGTATGCTCGGCAGTGCTCCTGCTTAGAACGGGCAGCAATACCAAGATAAAGGGCGACGCCGCCATTGCCATGATATCCGTTGGAGCCCTCGCTCTGGGCTATATGCTCATGAATATCGCCTCTCAGAGCGGCAGCGGCAGAACATCGGGCAACGTTACCGCCGATGTGTGCAGTACGCTGTTCGGCTCGACGGCTATACTGACACTGTCAATTGCCGATGTATGGATATGCGTGGGAATGTCGGTCATAGTTATTGCCGTGTTCCTCATATTCTACAATAAGATATTCGCCGTCACCTTTGACGAGAGCTTCGCAAAGGCTACGGGTATACGCTCGGACCTTTACAATCTGCTCATTGCAGTTGTCATAGCCATGATAATCGTCATTGCTATGAACTTCGTAGGCTCTCTGCTGATATCGGCGCTGATAATCTTCCCTGCCCTGTCGGCAATGCGCGTGTTCAAGAGCTTCCGCAGTGTTATCATCTGCTCGGTTATAATCTCCCTGCTCTGTGCGTTCTTCGGCATAATAATCTCAATACTTGCAGGAACTCCCGTAGGCTCGACTATAGTTTCGGCAGATATCATCGTTTTCTTCATATTCTGTCTTACATCATTCATACTAAGGAGAGGAAAATAAATGAAAAAGCTTGCAGTTGTTTTATGCCTGTGTGCAGCCCTTTTCTCAGGCTGCGGCAACACTCAGAAAAGTGCGGAAAACTCCGCAGATACCGCAAAAAGCTCTTCCGCCGACGGCATAGACATTGACCTGACGAAAATGAGCAGCACTATGGTCTACAGCACCGTATACAGCATGATAACGACTCCCGATGACTACATGGGCAAAAAAATCAGGGTAACAGGCAATTTCAACGTCTATCACAGCGAAAACACGGATAAAACATACTTCTCCGTTATTATCGCAGACGCCACAGCCTGCTGTCAGCAGGGACTGGAATTTGACCTTGGAAAGGACTATAAGTATCCCGACGATTATCCGTTTGAAAATGCGCTTATCACCGTTACAGGCACTTTCACAACATATAAAGAGGATAATTATACATACTGCCAGCTCAAAAATGCTTCCTATAAGCTCGAATGAGCAAAAAGCACAAAACACTTCTGCTTTTATGCGCGGAAGTGTTTTTCTTTACCATAAATCCCCCTATGTCTTGACAAAAGGCTCCAAAATGTGCTATTATTAAATTTACACAGTTTAATACATTTAAAAGAGGAGGTTGCGCTATGGAAACCATTAATGAGATCGCAGCACGTATTCGTGAGCTGCGCGAGGTGTGCGACTACACACAGGAAAAGCTTGCTCAGGAGCTTGGTCTTACTGCCGAGCAGTACGCAGGCTATGAACAGAACGGTGACTTTCCTATCAGCGTCATCTATGAGATTGCAAACAAATTCGGAGTCGATTTCAATGAGCTCGTCACAGGCGAACCCAGCCGTATCGACACTTATCAGGTCGTCCGCCGCGGCAAGGGCAGAAGCATAAGCCGTTTCCCAGGTTATCGCTTCAAGGATCTCGCTTTCCGCTATGCCGATAAGGTCATGCAGCCGCTTCTTGTTACACTTGAACCGTCCGACGAGCCTGCAAAGCTCGTAAGCCACTCGGGACAGGAGTTCAACCTTGTTCTCAAGGGAACTGTCGCTGTAGTATTCGAAGATCAGGAGATAATCCTCCACGAGGGCGATTCGATATACTTCAACCCCACATATCTCCACGGACAGCGCTGCGTTGGCGACAGCAAAGCAAGATTTCTCACTATGATCGCTGAATAAAAGCCGTATTTGGGCAAATAAAAAGGAGTTCTTCTAATCATGCTTTTAGACCGATATCTTCCCCGTATCGAATTTGATTCATACGAGGATTTCAAGGAAAATTACCGTGTAAACGTTCCCGAGGACTTCAACTTCGGCTGGGACATCGTTGACGAATGGGCAAAGCAGGAGCCCGAGAAAAAGGCTCTTGTATGGCTCAGTCACGACAAGCAGGAGAAAACGTTCACATTCACCGATATTTCCAAGCTTTCAAACAAGACCTGCAACTATTTCCGCAGCCTTGGACTGAAAAAGGGCGATGTAGTACTTCTCATACTCCGCCGCCGCTGGGAGTACTGGGTAATAGCTACCGCTCTCCACAAAATGGGCGTTATCCTTATCCCCGGAAACCTGCTCTTCACTACACACGATATCGCTTACCGCGGCAATATGGCAGGTATCTCTGCTATCATCGCCTGCGATGACGAATACATACGCGGACAGATAGACGGAGCTGCCCCTCAGATAGAGACTCTCCGCAAGAAAATAGCCGTTGCAGAGCCACGCGAGGGCTGGGACTTCTTCGAGGACGAGATAGAGAAGTATCCCGATACCTTTGAGCGTCCTACAGGCGCCGAGGCTACAAAGGCTACAGATACCATGCTGATATACTTCACATCTGGCTCAACAGGTATGCCTAAAATGGTATGTCACAACTTCGCACATCCGCTTGGTCACATCGTTACCGCTAAATACTGGCATCAGGTACAGGAGAACAAGCTCCATATGTCAATATCAGACTCAGGCTGGGCTAAGTTCGGCTGGGGCAAGATATACGGACAGTGGATATGCGGTGCTATTCAGTTCGCATACGACTTCACAGGCAGATTCAACGCAAAGGATATACTGGAAGTTATCAGCCACTACAAGCTGACAACATTCTGCGCACCGCCTACAATGTACAGATTCATGCTTCAGGAGGATATGACAAAGTACGACCTCTCCTCCATTCAGAACTTCTGCAACGCAGGCGAGCCCCTCAATCCCGAGGTATTCAACCGTATCTACGAGCTCACAGGCAAGAAGATGCGCGAGGGCTTCGGTCAGACAGAGGGCACCGTTCTTATCGCAAACTTCCCGTGGATAGATCCTAAGCCCGGCTCAACAGGAAAGCCTTCACCGCTCTACAATATCCACCTGCTCCGTCCCGACGGTACAGAGTGCGACGACGGTGAAGAGGGCAGCATCATGGTATGCGGCATAGACAAGGAACGTCCTACAGGTCTGTTCTGCGGATACTACAAGAACCCTGAGCTCACCGAGGCTGTTCTCGGCGGCAAGAACTACGACACAGGCGACGTTGCATGGCGCGATTCCAAGGGCTATTACTGGTTCGTAGGCAGAAACGACGACGTTATCAAGTGCTCGGGCTACCGTATCGGACCATTCGAGGTAGAGAGCGCACTTCTCACCCACCCTGCTGTAGTCGAGTCCGCTATCACAGGCGCTCCCGATCCTATCAGAGGTCAGGTAGTAAAGGCTACAGTCGTTCTGGCAGAGGGCTATACTCCGTCACCCGAGCTCACAAAGGAGCTTCAGGACCACGTTAAGCGTGAGACTGCTCCATATAAGTATCCTCGTGTTATCGAGTACGTAAAGGAACTGCCAAAGACTCTCGGCGGCAAGATAAAGCGTGCACAGATCCGTCATCAGGACGAGGAAAACTCAGCAAAGTAAATCAGAAACCTACATCAGCCATAAAGTCGCAGCCGCATCTTTATGGCTGTTTTGCTAACAAATCACTAAAACAGGACAAAAATATGAGAAAACTTATTATAACAGAAGGACTTCCCTGCTCAGGAAAAAGCACCACCGCAAAATACATAGCAGACACCCTTGACATGAAATTCATCGACGAGGGCAGAGGAAATCACCCTGCCGACTATGAATTTCACGCATTTATAAGCAGCAAACAGCTTTCAGATCTGAAAGCCGATGAACAGACTGCCGTTGCTTCATGCTCTGAGAAAAAGGCAGACGGCTTCATCGTTCCCCTTGAGAAGTTCAGTGGAGAGCTGTTCGACAAGCTCTTACATTATAAGATATACGACTTTCTCCCGTGGGAGACAGAAAGACCGCTCATGCTTGACAAATGGCAGGAATTCACCGAAAAAGCCAAAAAATCCGCAAAAGGATATGTTTTCAACTGCGTATTCCTGCAAAATCCCATGTGCGAGACCATGATGAGATTTGGCTTTGATACCGCCGCTTCACAGAAATATATAAAGGAAATATACGATATTATCCGTCCTCTGGAGCCCTTCGTGGTCTATCTGAAAACCGACAATATCGCCGCTGAGATAAAAAAGGCTGTTCCCAAAAGGGGCGAGGAATGGCTCACAGGCGTCATCGATTACCACTGCGGAGGAGAATACGGAAAAAGCCTCGATCTCAGCGGCTTTGACGGGTACATATCCGCTCTTGAGGAAAGACAGCGCCGAGAACTGGATATCCTGAGAAAACTCGGCATAGATAACATCGTCATCGACGATATTAAATCCTACAGCACGGAAGCTTACTCTGAAATTATTTCAAAACTTTTATGATTTTGTCAGATTACCCCGCTTTTATAAAATACTGTGCGTAAACTATTATTACATTGGGGGTGGCACATATGAATTCTGATGCGCATCAAATCATATCCCAGGTCTATAAGGCTAAAAAAGACAGCCACGCGGCAGATGAGCTCATCGAAGCTTATATGCCATTTATCAAGTCCGAAACAGCCAAATTCCTAAACCGTCCGCCCGACAAAAGCGACGATGAGCTTAGTATAGCCATGTTCGCTTTTTACGAATCTATCCGAAACTACTCAAAGCTCCGCGGTTCATTCCTTAAATTTGCAGCCCTGCAAATAAAGAACCGCCTGATAGATAACTATAGAAAAGAAAAACGAAACAAGGGACAAATATCGCTGGACGTTTCCGACGATGACAAGCAGGACCTGAAAGATACAATACGCGACGAACACGATAAGTACCAAGAAAACGAACTAAGAGAAGCAACACAGCAGGAAATAGCAGAGCTTTCAGCTCAGATGCAGGACTTCGGCGTTTCAATGACCGACGTTGCGGAGAATTCTCCGAGGCAGCGCCGTACTCTTGAAATATGCCAGAAGGCTGTTCAGTACGCAAGAAATAATCCCGAAATACTTGAGGACTTCCTCAGAACTAAGCGAGTTCCGCTGGCTAAGCTGGCAGAGGGCGCAAAGGTAGAGAGAAAGTCCCTTGAAAGACACAGACGTTATCTTGTGGCAGTGCTTCTCATTTGCACCAACGGCTATGAGATAATGCGAGGTCACATAATGCAGGTACTCAAAGGTGGTGAAAACAAATGAAATATATGGTAATGGAATGTCACGAGAGCTATGCAGTTCTCATGGACGAGGAATCACGCTTCGTACAGGCGGCAAATCTCCGCTATAAAGTAGGACAGACTGTCACCGATCCTGTTCTGATGAACGCCGAGGAGCTTAACCGCGGCAGGATCAGTATGCATATTTCTAAATTTGTTGCAGCCGCAGCCTGCCTGACAATAGCAGTCTCCGCAGGAGCCTTCTACTACTCAAGCAACTACAAGACTCACTCCACTGTGCTCATCTCATCTGAGGCTAATGTGCGCATGGAGCTCAACAAAAAGGGCAAGGTGCTCAATATCAGCACTGAGAATGCAGACAGTGACGAGATAATCAAGAATTACGACGGCAAGGGCAAGGATATGCTCGACGCCGCAAACGATATCATTGATATCGAAAAGGACAAGGGCATCATAGAGAGCGGCGATACCGTCGATATCTATATCAAAGCCGAGACTCCTTCCGAATATAATTCCTACAAATCCGACCTTATCACAGGTATCCCCGACGTTAAGGTAAAGGTACGGGAGCTTGACGGCAATAAGCCTCACGAAAAGACTCCTCCCGAGCCGCCTAAGGCTGATCCTGCAAAGGATAACAAAAAGCCCGATCCGCCGAAGCCTGCCGATAAGAATACAGCTCCTAAGCCTGATGACAAGGCAGAGCCGCCAAAGCCTGCGGAAGTAACTCCACCGACACCAGCAGCTCCACCTGCGGCAAACAATAATAACAGCAGCAGCAATAATACAGCTCCGCAGGTAAAACAGCCCGATGCACCACCTGCACCTCCTGTTTCACCTGAAGCTCCGGAGCCTCCGAAGCCTGCTGATAAGAATACAGCTCCTAAGCCGGACGATAAGGCAGAGCCGCCAAAGCCCGATGAGGGCGCAGGTCCTCCTGCACCAGCGGCACCTGAGATAAGAATACAGCTTGAAAAGGAAGTATTGGATACTATCAGACTTTCGGAGATAAATCCATACATAGCTCTTACTCCGCTCCCCGAGCCGCCTGCTCCGCAAGCACCTTCTCACGAAGTGTCAGCTCCTGAAGCTCCGACTCCCGAGACGGATAAGAATACAGGACCTGCCCGGGAAGCACTGCCCGAAGCAGAAAAAATTATAACCCCTCCACTTCCGATACCCCTTCCCTAACCTAAAAATAGGAAACATGAGATCCTTCATAAAACCGTCCGACCTCACATTCCTCTTTATCGGTCGATCAGACGGTAAAAAGAGCACTGCCAAGCACGGCAGTGTTCTTTTTTTATCCCGTTTTTTTGCCATATATCCAATAAAAAACAAACACAAAAAATTTTTTTGGAAATTTTTTCAGAATACCCCGCTTTTTTATTTCATGCTCCGTAAGCTATTAACATAAGGCGAATAAATAAAAAATTCGCACTAAGTCAAATGCTCCCACGGGAGTAAAATAAATGGACTTATCCGTCCGTAAAAAAGGAGTAATTACAATGAGAAGCAAAAAGATCTTTGCTGCACTCGCTGCAATGTCTATGATGGCATCAGCAGGAAGCTTCAGCGCTTTCGCAGCAGAAACAACAGAAGAAGCAGTAACAACAGTTGCAGCAGCAACTGAGGAAGTAACAGAAGCAGCTGAGGCTGAGAAGCCTGAGGCTCCTGTACTCGAAGACGGCGAAAAGCCAGAGCCTCCTGTAGCTCCCGCTGAGCTTGAGGACGGCGAGAAGCCAGAGCCACCGGCACCTCCTGTAATCGTTGACGTAACTGATCTTATCGAGCAGATCCGCTCATTCATCGAAGCAAACAACATTGAGATCCTCAACGATACGATCATCGAGAACTGGGACCTCATCGAGAAGGTTGACGTACACTTCCATGAGAACGAGAAGCCCACTGCTCCTGTAGTTGAAGGCGAAGCTCCTGAGGCTCCTGAGGCTGTAACAGTGGCTGAGGCTGCTGAGGAAGACGCTGAGAAGCCTGCAAAGCCACTCGGACCTGTTCACCTCGAGCTCACAGATCTCTTCATGCAGTTCAAGGATTCTATTGATATAAGCAAGATCGACTTCATCGAGGACGATGTTAAGGAGAAGATCATGAATGCTAAGGACGTTCACGCTGACGTTCACTTCAAGCACGATAAGCCAGAGGCTCCAGCAGCTCCTGTTGCTCCGGTAATCGATGAGAACGCTGAGAAGCCAGAGCCACCGGCACCTCCAGTAATCGACGAGAACGCTGAGAAGCCAGAGCCTCCTAAGCCTGTTGAGGACGGCGAGAAGCCAGTTCCTCCTACACCTCCAACACCTCCTGCAGAGCTTGAAAAGCCAGAGCCTCCTAAGCCACCGGTTGCTCCTAAGCACGAGCACCTTGGTCCTAAGGAGAGAGAAGCTCTCAAGGCTGCTGAAGCTGCTGCTGCAGTTGAGGCAACAACAGAGGCTGCTACAGAGGCAGCTGCAACTGAGGAATAATCAGTATTTACTGACTGTTCAGCATAAAACTTAACTTGTCTTTGCCTGAAAAGGTATTCCCCAAAAAGACAGGTCACTTCGATCCAATCCCAATCCCCTTTATCCTCTTTTACCCTTGTATCTGCACGCTCGGTAAAAGTGCGGATAACCAAGATGTAAAGAAAGCGCCGCAAAGCACATTTTTGCGGCGCTCTTTTTCGAGCTGAGCCAGCTCGACCGCTTGCCACGTTGACGCTTGTAAACTCGCTCACTCTTAACAACGCCGATAATCGTACTTCGCTTACGGCACTAACATCAAAATAACCATTGTAGGGGCTGCCTTTGGCGGCCCGTCTTAATTTCATAGAAACCTGCGGACGCCCAAAGGGCGCCCCTACAGAATGCCATTTGTAGTTTTACGGTTATTGGCGGGGCGGCGGGACGCCGCCCTCTACATTTCGGGCGGATAATATCCGCCCCTACTACTCTCTACTTTCTACTCACTAAACTGCGCAAATCTTGCTGTTTTTCTCTCATTGGTTGATTTTGAGCAGAATCTGTGTTATAATACAATTATAATTTCTGCGCAGTGCGCTTTTAGGAGGATAACCATGAAGGTAAGATTTCACCTGCCCGATTTCGCAAGAATGTTCAAATTCAATGTAGTTTTTCTCACTATGCTCGAAAACAGCCCCGAGCTCTTCCGCGAGGGCGTCGAGATAGCTTCGATATACGGCGTGTTCCCCCCCTCATTATGGAACGGCGGACGTGTAGTTCACGGTATGTGCCAGAAGGACTTCGTTAAGGGCGTTACCAACTACTTCAACAAGAAAGGCATACCGCTCCGCTTTACCTTCACCAATCCCATGATAGAGAAAAAGCACCTCAGCGACGAATTCTGCAACATGGTAATGCATATCGCAGACAACGGCATGAACGAGTGCATAGTCATGTCCCCTATCCTTGAGGACTACATAAGAAAGACCTATCCCAACTACAAGCTGACAAGCTCTACCTGCAAGCGTATCACCGAGCCCGAAGCTCTCTACAGCGAGGTCTGTAAGGACTATCACATCGTAGTTCTTGACTACGACCTCAACAACAAGTTCGATATCCTTGAAAAGATACCCGACAAGAGCAAGTGCGAGATACTGGTGAATGCCTGCTGTAATCCGGGCTGTGCAAACCGCTCTCTCCACTATGAGATGATAGGACTTGAACAGATAGCCTACGCAAATCACGTAAGGAAGTACCCCAACGTACCCTTTGATTCTGCGAAGTTTGCCGCTTCTCACCCCGAGGCAAAGGCTATATTCGAGTGCAACTGCGAGCACAGGAGCCTTTTCGACGTAAAGGGACTCAGCAACCACATCACGCCCGACGATATCTGGAACAAGTACGTGCCTATGGGCTTCAATCAGTTCAAGATAGAGGGACGCACCTTTGATATGTTTAACCTTATGGAGCACTACCTCTACTACATGGTAAAGCCCGAATGCATCGACAAGGCTCGTCTTATATTCCTGCGCAATCTAAGCCTCAACGGAGCTATCATAGTTCCCGATCAGGCTATATAATGAGCTGATAATGCGGCTGGAAGAAATACGCTATTCCCTCTGGCAGATAATCTCGGAGTGCAAAAAAACGCTTTTCGGCTACAGGATAACAGTAATGCTCATAAACAAGGACAGCGTAAAGGTCGGCGATACGGTCTATATTGACACCGACAAGGAAAGCGTACACAGCTATACCGAGGACACTCCTGCTGTAGTGTACAGGCTGGCATGGAGCAACTGGGTGGGGCATTATTACACCAAGGTCAAAGAAATAGCGGCTGACAAGACCATATACAATCCCGATCTCAAAGAGCCGCCGGACTCCGTATGGGTTCGGATATGGCTCAAAACCAAAGGAGAAATAAAGGAAAGCGACATCGTTTATGCTTCGCCTGATATAATAAACTAAAAAAAGCTCCGCAATTGCGGAGCTTTTCTCGTCTGTGCATATTATCTGAGTATTCTTCTGAGTTCGGAAAAATCCGCCTCATTGTTCTTCTGCTGAGCCACGTCAACAAGCTTCATGGAAACAGCCTTGTACATACTCCTGTCGGTGTCGTTTTCCATACACTCAAGGTGCTTTCTGACCATACCGATGTCGTTGCGCTCCACGGGACCTGAGAGAGCCTCCACAGGACCTAAGGCAAGGATACGCTTGATATTGTTCATGATAAGAGGCTGAAAAGCCTTCAGCGCCTCTGTCTGCGAGAAACCGCACTTCTCCATAAGAGCGAGACTCTCTGCCGCAAGTGCGCAGACCAGATTGCTCGAAATCGAGCAGGCTGCGTTGTACTGAGCCTTATTCTCACTGGAGATGACCTTGGTGCCGTTGCCCATTTTGCGCAGTAGCTCGTCCCAAACGCCGATGAACTCGTCGCTGCCCTCGATACAGAAAAACGCCTTGCCCAGCTCCTTGAAGGAGTCATACTTGCTTGTAATCGGGAAAAGCGGGTGTATAGAGAAGCCGCTTGCGCCGAATCTTGCGATGTCGGGGAACGCCTCGGCTACGGACATAGCACCGCTGCAGTGGCATATCTGCTTGCCGCCGATACCCACAGCCTTGACCTGGTCGTACACCTCTTTGATAGCGCTGTCGGGGACAGTTAAAAATATCACGTCGCTGTCGCCCACAAGCTCCGCCATATTGTCATATGTGCGGCTCTTGGTAAATCTTGCTGCTTCAGTTGCAGACTGAAGCTCCTTGCTGTAGTATCCCGTGATAAAGATACCGTTTTCAGCAAAGTACCTGCCGAGGGAAAAACCTACTTTCCCTGCACCTATAAATCCAATTTTCATTTTAATATCCTCCTGTAACCCTCTAATTTGGTTACCTTTTCTACATTATATCACAGCTTTTTGGAATTTACAAGCATTTTTAGAACATTTTTTGCACTATTTTGATATAAAATATCGAGAATGACATTTTTTATTCATAAAAACGGCATTTTCAAAATCAACTTCATCATTTTTTGACCTTGCAGGTGTACAAAATGAAGTTGTTTTGTGTATTTAGACATTGGTCAATATTAACAATACAGAAACACAGAATTGCATTTTCCGTAAAAATATGATATCATAGTCACAGTTTGCTTTTCTTCTGCGAGTATGCATTACAGAGCGTGACAAATGCATTTGAAAGCTTATATTACGGAGGGATAAAATGACCGACCAGCAGGCAAGGGAGCTTCTGAAAAGCTCTCCGCAAAAAGCTCACAGGCTTATTTTCGACGAATACTACAACTACGTCTACACAATAGTTTTCAATCGCCTGAGAAGCTATGCTTCACGGGAGGATATCGACGAATGCGTCAGCGATGTTTTCAGTGACGTATTCCTGCACTACAGCACAGATAACGGCTACAGCGGCGATATCAAGGGATTTATAGCGGCTATAGCACGTAACAGGTCTGTTGATATGTTCCGTAAGCTTCGTGTAAGGTCGGTGAATACAGTCCCTGTTGACGGCGAGGAAGCCTTGCAGCTGCCCTCTGCCGATAAAGTTGACGAGCTTGCCGAGAAAGCCGAGACCTGCCGCGCTCTCCTTGACGCGGTAAAGGCTCTCGGAGAGCCCGACAGCTCCATAATAATGCAGAAATACTATTACGGAAGGAATTCCGCAGATATCGCCGATAAAGTGGGCATGAAGCCCGAAGCAGTAAGGAAAAGGCTCAGCCGTGCAATGGATAAGCTGAGAAGGATACTTACGGATATCGGCGAGGGAAGGTGATGTCATGGAAGAGAAAAACATATTTGATATTCTCGAAAACACCGAGCAGAGCGTCATTGACAGGCTTTCTGAGGAATTTCCGCCCGATGACGCAGAAGAAAAAGAGAAGGTGTTCAGAATGAGTCAGGAAAAATTCAATAAAGCAAACAATACATCAAAATTCACGGAGGCCGACGAACAGACCGTCAGCGGCGTTGAGGTCGTCTGCAAGCGTCCCCTGTGGAAAAAGTGCCTGAGCATGGCGGCTGCCGCAGCTATACTCATAGGCGGTGCAGCAGGCGGATTCAAGGCATATAAGCATTTCGCAAATACGCCCACTATATCCGATAAGGAGAATATTACAGAGGAGCCTACTACCGAGCAGACAACCACGGAACAGCCGACCACTGAACCGCTTAACAACAGCTGTCCGTTCGATTTTGCGGCTCATGAATTCAGCAGACCTGATCCCGACAGCAAAACAGCTATCTTTGTCAACTTTGGCAAATCTGAAGAAGAAGGCGGCGACGGCAGAACGGGATTCAGCTTACAGGGCGGCAATGTTATCCCCCTTGAAAAGCGTCAGGAGCTTGCTGACTTCTTTAACAGCTTAGAATGGGAAGAGGCAGATGATGAACCTAAGGTGCTCCCCGAGTTTCTGTATACCTATGAACGATTCTGTTTCTACAGCTTATCTGACGATGATTTCATTATACTTAATTTTGACGGTGACCAGAGTACTGTGGCGCTTACAAGCTGCAAGGTAAGGATTGAAAGTGATTACACAGATGAAAACTATGATCCATCAGATACTATTGCTATGAACAGAATGATACAATATGGCGCTGTCGATGAAACTATAGACATCAATGAAATTATAAAGTGCTACAAGATAGACTATGACTTCATCAAAAACAATATAAAAGAGATACTCGGCGATGACTTCCGCAAGCCTGAGCTTGACAAATGGGGCTTTTTCGGTAAGGAATGGAGCATTGGAACTGACGAAAGCAGTGAGCCCAAGTCTCTTACAGACGGGGGTACACAGGCTGTTTACGATATACTTGTAAATTACAGCTGGGAACTTGAATCCCAAGACAACAAAAAGATCTCCGAAGAAGAAGAAAGAGAACTGTTCAGGAATACTCCGCCTCCGGAAAGCAGCAATTACGCAGTTCTCAATGGCAGTATGTATGGATACAACTATATAATCAGCCTTGAAGTGCAAGCCGACAAAACAGTTGCAAAATATCACACCTGTTTAAGTAATATCAATGAAAACAGTTATACAGAGGAAATATTTACTTACACCTGCAAGGATACCGATATAGTAAACAGAATAAAGGAATACCTTGCCTACGCAAACAGAGAAGTTCCTCTTGACCTTTCTGTCATTGACCGTGTTGACTGGCTGTATTCAGCGCTTGACACCAAGCAGTTCGATATCACAGATGATAAAATGCAGAAGCTCAAGGAATGCCTCGGCAGATACGACTGGGAAATGACAGATGATTCCAATTATTTCGGCTATGATATCGGTATAATAGGTACAACAGATAACAATAATGACAGCATAACAGAGCTGCGTATCGGCAAGGCGTGGGACGGAAAGGCAACAATACGATTTGGAATCTATGAATCAGCAGAAATTGACGGCAAGCTTATGGCAATGAGAATTAAAGAGACAAAAAGTGAGTTTGACTGCGGAAACAGATCTTATATCTGCGATGACGAAAACGCATACAGCGAGATTGAAAAAATATTAAGTGAATAACTCACCTGCCGCCCTCCCCTCGGAGGGCGGCTTTCCTGTGCCTTGACAAAAGCCGTATTCAGCGATATACTATACTTTGAACCCATTTAAGGATTATTTAATAATTCCCGTGCTATTATAGAATCACAGAAAGCGAGGGATAAGTTATGTATTTCAGAATACTTAAAAAAGACCTGAAACGTAAAAAGACCATGAATATCATACTCCTGTTGTTCGTGATACTTGCCACCATGTTCGCGGCAAGCAGCGTAAACAACATCACCACCGTGCTGAACGGTCTCGATTATTACTTCGAGAAAGCAGATCTAAGCGACCATTTCATCATAACTCTGGCTGATAACGGCGACGAGATAGAGGATTTCCTTTCGGGAGTTCAAAATGTCAAGGACTTCCGCCGTGAGGACCAGCTTTTCTTCAACGATACCGCTCTTACAAAGAACGGTAAAAAGCTTGCAGACATCGGAAGCACCGCTCTGCTTCTTCCCATTGATAACGGAAAGCTCAATTACTTCGACAAGGACAACGAGATATTGAAAAAAGTCCCCGAGGGCTACGCTTACTTTACGGGCAGTCTGGTCAAAAATGCAAACCTTGAATACGGCGAAAAATTCCAGCTCAATCTCGGCGATACCGAGATAACCATGAAATATGCGGGACTTGCAAAGGACGCATTTTTAGGCTCGGAGATGTTCAACAATCCCCGTCTTATAGTCAATAATGCGGACTACGATACCCTCATAGCCGACGAAAAGGTAAGAGAAAACAACAGAAGCAGCATTTTCTACGTAAGCGGATATAATACAAAAACTCTCGAATCAGACCTTTCGGATATCCAGAATGTCACCTTCAGCAAGGGCATATCCATTGTAAGAACAAGCTACATAATGTATATCATCGTAGCAGGACTTCTTCTCATAGTCGGCGTATGCCTCATACTTGTATCATTTGTAGTGCTGAGATTCACTATCAGCTTTACCGTCAACGAGGAATTCTGCGAGATAGGCGTTATGAAGGCTCTGGGACTGAAAAACAGCTCAGTCCGCGGTCTTTACCTTGTGAAATACTTCGGTATCGCGGTAATCGGCGCATTAATCGGACTTCTTCTCAGCATCCCCTTCGGAAATGCTCTTATCAGATCCGTAAGCGACTATATGGTTCTCGGAAACGACCATACCGTACTGATAAGCATAGCTTGCAGTATCTTTGTAGTTCTCATCATCATGCTTTTCTGCTGGAGATGTACCCGCAGGATAAAGAAGCTCTCACCTATAGACGCTGTAAGAAGCGGTCAGACAGGCGAACGCTTCAAGAAAAAGGGACTCATGCACCTTGGAAAGAGCAAGCTGGGCGCTACAGGTTTCCTTGCATTCAATGACATATTCAGCAGTCCTAAGCAGTTCTGCGTAATGACAGTTATTTTCACAGTATGCCTGCTTCTGATAATGAGCCTTGCCAATACAGCCAATACCCTTTCAAGCGGAAAGCTCCTGCCACTTATGTGTACACAGGAAAGCGACGCCTACATCACCGATACCGACCTGATAGCAAAGGTAATGACAGGCGAAAAAGCCTACAAGGAAGTATGCGAAGATATAGAAAAGAAGCTTGCGGACAACGGTATTCCCGGCAAGGTATCATCTGAGGCTCTGTTCACCCCGTCCCTTGAAGCAAACGGGAAAAAGGCTTCGCCCATATTCATGTACAATTCCGAGACAAAGGCTTCCAATTACACCTATTCAGATGGCTATGCTCCCAAATACGCAAACGAGATAGCTCTCACAAAGCAAGTCGCCGAAAAGCTTGACGTAGGCATAGGCGACAAGGTAAAGATCACATTCAACGGCAAGACCGATGACTACATCGTCTCAGCCCTTTTCCAAAGCATGGTGCAGATGGGCGAAACAGGACGCTTCCACGAAAGCTTTGAGTTGCCAGACGAATTGATCAGTCAGGTACTGGGCTTCCAGATAGACTTTGACGATTCACCCGACCAAAAAACAGTAGAAAGCCGCATAGAAAAGATGAAGGACATCTTCGGCACAAAATACATCGACGACACAGACGGCTTCGTTATGGCTTGCATAGGTCAGAACGTCAAGGATACCATTAACGGCGTAAAGCTCATGGTGATAATCATCACAGCCATAATCATTATACTGATATCCGTGCTTATGGAGCGCTCCTTTATCTCAAAGGAAAAGCCCGAGATAGCACTCATGAAGGCTATGGGCTTCAAGTCACGCTCCGTAGTGGCACAGCACACCCTGCGCTTTGCAATAGTTGCGGCAGTGGCTTCTGTGATATCAATCGCACTGTGCTCACCTGTCACAAAGCTCTGCATAAACCCCATATTCGGCATTATGGGAGCTATAAACGGCGTAGACTATAACATAAGACCTATTGAGGTATGCGTTATCTACCCTGCAATAATCATTGCAGTGGCAGTTGCAGGCGCTTACTTCACAGCGCTCTACATGAGATCAATAAAGGCTTCGGATACAGCCGATATATAAAAGGAGATATGAGTTATGAATAATACAGCGATACTTGAGGTAAAAGACCTCTGCAAGACATACATCATAAACAAAAGACAGAACAACGTTCTCCGCAACGTGAACTTCAAAGTCAACGAGGGCGAAATGGTTGCAATCATGGGACCTTCGGGCTCGGGCAAGTCCACTCTGCTGTACACCGTTTCGGGAATGGACAAGATGACCGCAGGCGATGTGAAGTTCTGCGGCAGGGAGCTCTCAAAGCTCAAGGAAAACGACCTTGCGAAAATGCGCCTTGACGATATGGGCTTCATATTCCAGCAGATGTACATGATGAAGAATCTGTCCGTACTGGACAATATCATACTCCCTGCGGTAAAGTCCGACAAGGTAAAGGAGTCACGCAGTGAGACCATGAAGCGCGGACAGGACCTCATGCGCAAGCTTGGCATCATCGACATCTCCGACAACGACATCAACGAGGTATCCGGCGGACAGCTCCAGCGTGCCTGCATTTGCAGAAGCATGATAAACAAGCCCCGTATGATATTTGCCGACGAGCCCACAGGAGCTCTCAACCGCAACTCCTCGGACGAGGTAATGGAGGAACTCACAAAGCTCAACAATGAGGGCACAACAGTTATGCTGGTAACTCATGACGCAAAGGTAGCCGCAAAGTGCTCCCGTGTGCTCTTTATAGTTGACGGAAACATAAATGGAGAGTATAATATTAACAGAAAGCTTCCCCTCCGTGACCGTGAGCGCGGACTGAATAACTGGCTTCTGGAAATGGGTTGGTAATATGACTGATATACTTATCGTTGAGGATAACGCTGAGCTCTGCGGACTCCTCTGCGATTTTCTCCGAGCTGAGAATTATACCGTAAGCACTGCCGAAACTGCGGAAAAAGCCTTGTCCCTGTATGAAAAATACGGGGCAAGGCTTGTACTGCTTGATATAAACTTACCGGGACTTGACGGATTTGCGGTGTGCAAAAAGATACGCGAGCAGGATAATATCCCTATCATTATCCTCACTGCAAGAGTTGACAAGGAGGACAAGCTCAACGGCATACTCCTCGGCGCTGACGACTACATCGAAAAGCCCTATGACATTGATATCCTTATTGCAAAGATAAAGGGCATATTCAGGCGCAGGCTGGCTCTTGACGTTATCACAGAGGGCGATATCACACTGAATATAGCTGACCAGACTGTTCTAAAGAACGGCGAGCCTTTGGCTATGACAGCCAAGGAGTTTGAGCTTCTCCGTCTGCTCATCGAAAACAAGGGACAGACGCTGGGCAAGGACTTCATTTTCAACAGGATATGGGGCTCTGACAGCGAATCAGAACAGCAGACTCTCACCGTGCATATCAAATGGCTGAGACAGAAAATAGAGGACGATCCCAAGGCTCCCGTAAGAATAATGACCGTATGGGGCAAGGGCTACCGCTGGGAGAGCTGATATGCAGAGATTCGACAAGCTTATCATCGGGATAATAGTGATAATGGCTGCTGCCATTGCCGCTGTGAACATCATAATGCTGAAAGCTCCGCAGCATACCCAGCCCCTTTATAAGGTCGAGCTGAACCGCATAGAGCAGGAACTGAAAAACGGTCAGACCGTCACTGCTGACAGCTATCCCAATATCATCGGCATATATGAATATGACGGCAGCGAGGACTTCTACAGCAGCGATAACGAATACGTTATACGCAGCGTCAATGGCAATACATACCGTATAGAATACACGGACAAGGCTGTGGTAAAAAACTCCACTCTGCCTGTTACAGTAAACTCCTGCATGGGCGGGCTTTGCCTTTTCATGCTGGCAGTTCTTCTGTATATCCGAAAAAATATCGTCAAGCCCTTCGGAAAGGTCAGCGACCTGCCCTATGAACTGGCAAAGGGTACGCTCACGACTCCCATAAAGGAAAACAAGGGCAAGTATTTCGGCAAGCTCACATGGGGACTTGATATGCTTCGTCAGGAGCTTGAGCAGTCCAGACAGCGTGACCTTGACCGCGCAAAAAAGGAGAAAACCTTACTTCTTTCCCTTTCCCACGATATAAAAACTCCCCTTTCCGCAGTAAAGCTCTACTCAAAGGCGCTGTCAAAGGGGCTCTATCCCGACGTCGAAAAACAGCGTGAAGCCGCCGAGAGCATAAACTCCAAGGCTGACGAGATAGAGGGCTATGTTGCCGAGATGATAGGCGAGCTCAACAGCGATGTTCTCACCTTTGACTTCAACAATACCGAGTTCTACCTTGCAGACGTTATCAGCAGGATATCCGACTACTACAGGGACAAGCTGTCGGTGCTGAAGATAGACTTCACCGTTTCAGAGTTCGGGAACTGCCTAATTTCTGGAGATCCCGACCGTCTGGAGGAGGTGCTCCAGAACATCATCGAGAACGCCATAAAATACGGCGACGGCGGCAATATCTCCATTGACTTCTCCGACGAGGAAAACTGCCGTCTTATCACTGTTTCCAACAGCGGCTGTACCCTTGCGGATACGGAGCTGAACCACATCTTTGACAGCTTCTGGCGCGGCTCAAATACGGGCTCTCAGCCTGGCAGCGGTCTGGGACTTTACATCTGCCGTCAGCTTATGAACGGCATGGGCGGCGATATCTTCGCGCAAATTGACGGCGGTCTTATGAAGGTGACTGTTGTGTGCTCAAAGCCACAATGACAGCTGTTTGCGTATAATACAACTGTAAAGGCGCTCATCGAGCGCCTTTTTCGCATTTACAGACAAAAAAGGAACGCCGAGGACGGCGTTCCCTGCTTAGGTCTTGATTCTTAGTTCTGAAAGCTGATTAGCTGCGGCTTGCGCGTTCACGCTGCATCATGCGTCTCTGTCGCTCCTGCTCGGCAAGCTGAGCCTGTCTCTCCTCTGAGCGTCTTATCTGCTCGCTGTAATAAACTTCGTCGGACTCTTTTTTCTTCTTCGTAATAACAAAAACAAGTGCTGTGATAACAATACAAACTGCGATGAGAGCGACTATAAAGGTAGCTGACATAGGTATCCCTCCTTTACTGAAAATATTTTTCAAAATTAACGCTAATTTAATTTTATCACAAGTAAGCCCATGGTTCAAGCCGTAAATATACCGAATTTCGACATATTCTCTTGGCTGTTTTGCACAAAGAATAGTTAAGATATATGCCGCTTTGTCACGGGCGGATAATATCCGCCACTACAGAAACAAAAAAGGCGCGCACTCTCGCGCCTTTTTATTATTTTCGTTTTCTCTCGGGATACAATGCGTAATAGCGTTCCTTGTCCTCGTACATCCGCTCGTCGGCAGTTCTCATTGCCTTGCGTATATCGCCCTCTCCGCCGTCGAAATAGTATCCCAGCGCAAAGCTGATATTCTTAGGATCCTCTGAGTCCCTGCGGAGCTTTTCAACTCGCTTTACAAGCTCGGCTTCATCTATCTCACAGTCGATTATCATGAACTCATCGCCGCCTGCACGGTATATCTCGCCGTCGTAGAACACATCGTTAAGTATCTCCGCGGCGCCTTTAAGAAGCCTGTCCCCTGCGCCGTGGCCTTCCTTGTCGTTTTTCTGCTTCAAGCCGTTAAGGTCGGCAAAGATAACGCCGAAGGTCTCGGGCTTTTTGTCGCTGCTCCTGATGAACCAGTCAACCCTGTGATTCATGGCATTGCGGTTCATTACGCCTGTAAGCATATCCACCGTACCCATTATCCTCAGCTGATTCATGAGCTGATAGTTGGCTATCTCAGAGGCTATGAGATGTGTGGTGAGCTCCAGTACCTCCTTTATTCTCATGGCGTTATCCGTATCAAAATTGACCGCCCAGATATATCCGAGTATCTCGTCGTTATACTCCAGCGGGAACAGCACAAGACTGTCGACATCAGCCTTCATGAGAGAAGCGTGCCACAGCGGATTACGTGCTTTGAGCACCTCCATGTCGCTTTCATTCTTTATGATAAGACAGGTGCTTCCTGCAATGGAGCTCTGCCATGTATCAACAACATCGAAAAAATCATCAAAATCATTTTTGATATGTGCCTCCATAGGAATAATATCAAGGTCAGGCACTATACTCTGACAAAGCACCTCGCATTTTCGCTCCTTATAGTCCGTCAGCAGGATACAGCAGCGGTCAGCCTTGCATATCTCACGTATATCGGCAAGCACCTCGTCCATAGACTTCTTGAAGTCCTTTGTGCCCTTGAGCTTGAAGCTGGTTTTAAGCACCGCTGACGAGATATCCGCCGAAAGATTGGACATTCTCTCGCTGTTCTTTTCCAGTGTGAACTCCTGAGTATAGGTGCAGTAGCCCTTATTGGGCTCAGATGAAGCAAGGGGCATCATGTACATATCTATCCAGAAGCTGTATCTCTCGGGGTGTATGTAGGTATGGAAGGGCTTCTTCATTATGGCGCACTGATAACAGGCAGCCTCAAAATTCAAGTCCTTCGGGATATAATTCTCATAGAGCGAATCGGGAATGAACTTATTTTTGAGCATCTGATTTGAAGAAACATTCTCAGGATTTTCTATAGAATCCACATACGCCTTATTTCCTGCAACAAGGCGGATATTGCCATAGCTGCCGTCAGAGAATTTTTCTACGGATATAACACACGTCATAGGTTCGATGTTATTAACAAATTCCTGAAAATCCATAATTTCTCCTTTCAGCCTGAAAAGGCGGTTTTATCTTCAATTAATATTATATCACATATTTTTTTATATGTCCAGTTAAATTTATGTGAATAACGTCAAGAGCTCCGACTGTGCGGAGCTCTTTTGTATATTATTTTCTCTTGCGTTCGGGGAATTTCCTGTAATATCTGTCCTTGTCGGCGTACATTCTCTCGTCGGCAGTTCGCATTGCATAGCGGATATCTCCGCCATTTGCCTCGTAATAGCCGCCTACGGCAAAGCTGATATTATTTGTATCCTCAGAGTCCTTGCGGAGCTTTTCCATGCGCTTTTCAAGCTCCTCCTCGGGAACGTTCACGGCGATTATCATGTATTCGTCGCCGCCTGCGCGGTATATGTCACTGTCGTAGAAAAGCTCTCTCAGAACTGCGGCTGCATTTTTAAGCAGCTTATCGCCTGCAATGTGTCCGCCGCTGTCGTTTACCTGTTTAAGTCCGTTAAGGTCGGCAAAAACTATGCCGTAGCTCTCAGGGGTAGGCTCTACCCCTGAAATATAGCGGTCAATGCGGTTATTCATGGCATTGCGGTTATATATGCCCGTAAGCAGGTCTACGGAGCTCATTACCTCAAGGCGGTTAAGAAGCTGATAATTTGACAGCTCTGAAGCTATGAAATAGGTGGTAAGGGAAAGAGTCTCCTTTATGCGGAGAGTGTTCTCGGTATTGAAGTTCACAGCCCATATATAGCCCAAGGTCTCATTGTTATAATTCAGCGGGAACAGCACAAGGCTCTGCAAATTGGCGGCCTTCAGTGAGTCATACCAGCGCGGATTCCGCTCTCTGAGCACCTCCATGTCCTTTTCGTTCTCCAGTATCAGGCAATTGCTGCCTGCAATAGTCTCGTTCCATGTGCTTACAAGCTCGAAATCGGGCTTAGTCTCCTCAGAAACTACAGCGGTATCCTTTGATTTGTCAATTACCACCTCGGCAAGCAATGAACAGCTCTTGGCCTTGAAATCCGTTTGCAGGAGACTGCACCTGTTTGCGCCGCAAAGCTCGCAGATATCACATATTATCTCATGGAGAGTCTTTTTGAAATCCGTGCTTCCGCGGAGCTTTATGCAGGTCTCAAGAACTGCCGACGAAGCCGAAGCCGAAACATTGGACATCATCTCGGAATTTGCTTCCATGGTTATCTGCATGGAGTATGAGCAGTAGCCCTTATTCGGATCGTCGGACTCAATTGGCAGGATATACTGATTCAGCCAGCAGAAGAACCTCTCAGGCTTTAAATAGGTGTGTATAGGAGTCTTTAAAATAGCGCTCTTGTACACTGCCTGCTCGAAATTCAGGTCCTTGGGGATATACTTTTCATAAGGCGAATCGGGTATGAATTTATTGTTGAGCATATGAGCAGAAGCTCCGTTTGCAGGGTTTTCGATAGAGTCTATATAAGGCTTGTTTCCTGCGACTATACGTATATTTCCGTAGCCGCCGTCGGGCAGCTTTTCAATTGACAATATACAGGTGGTAAGTACGAAACCATCTACAATTTCCTGATAATTCATATAAGCGCCTCCAATACTGCAATAGATTTCTCTTATATTTCATATTATATCACATATTTTATTAAATGTCCAGTGAATAATATGTGAATAGTGCCAAAACTTATCTATCCAGCACTCCCCTGCCGATATTCTTGAAAAGCTTCATCATCTCATTGGTGAGACTGTGGTCGTAGGGCTGGAGAACTATCTCGTCCCTGCCGAGCCATTCGGCGTATTTAAGCTCGTTTTCGTCCATATATATGGTGCAGCCTTCCTCTGCCTCGCAGAAAAATCCTGCAAGGATATTTGCCGCTATGCCCCACGGCTGGGACTTATAATAGCGGATATTCTTCACCTTTATGCCTGTCTCCTCCATTACCTCACGGGACACAGTTGCTTCAAGGGACTCCCCTATCTCCGTAAAGCCTGCCACAAGTGCATTGTGGGCAAAGCCCGTCCTATAGCGTGTTATGAGGAGCTTATCGCCGCTGACCACGCCAACTATCACCGCAGGATCTATCCTCGGGTAGACCTTTTTGCCGCATTTCGGGCACAGCATGGCTCTCTCGTTTTCGTCCCGAACATTCTCAGCGCCGCAGCGTCCGCAGAATCGGCTGCTCAGATACCACTCGGCAAGGTGATGAGCCGTGAAACCTGCGAAAAGATACTTCTGTGGCACAGGATCGGTGCTGCGTATCTTTCTGATACTGCCGAAAGTGTACTTTTCGGGGAGCTCAGGGACAGTATCCTCGTCTGCAAGCAGCAGAAAGAAGCCCTCTCCCGCAACTTCAAACAGGTATATGAGCTTTTCTGCGTATTTCTCGGTCAGCTCACAGACCTGCGGAAATGCAATAGTATTATTTTCAACTGCACAAGCCATTTCGCCTGCTCTGTAGACTATAACGCGGTCAGAAGCCGCTGGAGCTCTGTGCAGGGCAAATTCGTTTCTGAATATGTTTTCTCCGATATCCTGTATCATATTGTACCTCTTTTCCTGTTGTATTTTAATATTTTATCATATAACACATCAGAAATCAATGTATAAATATGTAATTTTTAATATTAAGTTTCCTCAAACCGCACTTCTCGTTAAATATATGCTTCAATATATAAAGAATTTTCATTCTTTTCTGTGCAAAACTTCAAAATCTTCTTGAAGTGTGTAAAAAAATATGTTATAATGTATTTAATAATAGGGTATCCATATCGTAAATGGAGAGATGGTTATGACTAATGAGAGAACTTTTGAATTCTATAAATTGTTTGAAGAGCTTATACGCTCTATGACTCGGGGAAGCACCTACGACGAGGACGAAATACTTGCAAATATCGAAAAGCTTGCAGTTTTTTTCAGGCTCACAAAGGCTACCTCTGAGTTTTATCACACTGTCGCTGACGAAAAAGCAGGCAGGGGCGATATAAAGGTCGGCTATGACAACGGAACGCACGGCGAGCTGTTCATGAGTATGCGCGTTGTCACAAAGTCAATGGCTGTGGTAAAATGCAATGCCTACAGGGCTCCCGACGAGGTGCCTATGGACGATGTAGAAAAGGACAAGCTCAATATCGCCATGAACTCTGTTCTCAGCTTTATAAGCCGTCACAGACTCGAGGGCGTAGTCGAGAAATTCGTTTTCTTCGACGATACGGGCTATCCGAATGTCCGCTCGTTCCTGCGCTATCTTGAAATACTCAAAAAGAAAAACGCTCTTGCAGGCTGTACTGCGGTGTATTTCAATCTGCGCCACCTTACCCTTATCAACCGCGATATCGGCAGAGGCGCAGCAGATATCGCTATACACAACTATTTCAATATGATCAAGGATATTATCGGCGAAAAGGGTATCCTTTGCAGAGTAGGCGGAGATAATTTCGTGGGAGTTTTCGACGATTCCCTCCTCAATGATGTTCTCGGCATACTCAGCGGAACTCCTGTTATCTACGAGCCCAACAGCGGCAAGCGTATAATGCTTTCAGCAAATACAGGCGTTTTCCGCATGACTCAGGACTTTACCTTTGACGCTCCAGGCGACGTTATGGACAGAATTCTTCCCGCATTGCAGGCTGCAAAAATGGGCGGCAAGGACAACGTTGTATTCTACGACAACTCCATGGAAGTCAGCAGAGAAAAGCGTATGGAGATACAGAAGCTGTTCCCCAAGGCGCTGGAAAACAAAGAGTTAAAGGTATTCTATCAGCCGAAAATAGACATAACAACAGGAAAGCTTGTAGGCGCAGAGGCTCTCTGCCGCTGGATAAGAGACGGCAGGATAGTTCCGCCTATGGAGTTCATACCTGTTCTGGAGCAGAATACGGACATATGCCAGCTTGACTTCTATATGCTGGACAGCGTATGCGCTGATATCCGCCGCTGGCTTGACGAGGGCGGCAATGTGGTCCGCATATCGGTAAATCTCTCCCGTAAGCACATGATGGACGTTGACTTATTGGAGCACATAATGAATATCGTCGACAAGCACAATGTTCCCCATGAATACATCGAGATAGAGCTTACCGAGACTACCACAGACGTTGAGTTCCGCGACCTCAAGCGCGTCGTTAGCGGACTTCAGCAGCAGGGTATCTATACCTCAGTCGATGACTTCGGTATGGGCTATTCGTCCCTTAACCTTCTCCGCGAGATACCATGGAACGTGCTTAAAGTTGACAGGTGCTTCCTGCCCGTAGACAGCGACGACAGCACCAGCAGCAGAACCGTCATGTTCAAGTACGTTGTGGCTATGGCAAAGGAGCTCGGTCTTGAATGTATCGCAGAGGGCGTTGAAACGCAGAATCAGGTCAAGATACTCAGGGACAATAACTGTCTGTATGCTCAGGGATTCCTGTTCGACAAGCCCCTGCCCCTTGCAGACTTTGAAAAGCGGCTTAAAAGCGGCGACTACGATGTAGAGGCTTGAATATAGAAAAAAGCGGAGCTTATCGCTCCGCTTTTCTTATGCCTGTATATACAGGCTTTTTGCTTTTTATCACGAGATACACTATGCAGACTATCATCATTATAAAGCAAAGTATCTGGTTCAGCGACACTACCTTGCCGATATGGGACTCTCTTGTGAAATCAAGAAGCCCCTTTGCTGCCGCAGAAGCTATGAAAACCATATAGACTACCGCTCTGCTGCCCTTTGCGAACATTATAACACCTGCCGCAAATATCAGGAAGAACACCACTGTTTCGGAAAGCTGTACGGGAAATACTCTGCCTGTTTCCGTTACCTTGCCTGTGTACTCGATAGAAAAAGGTCCGCTGTAAGGTCTGCCGTGACAGCAGCCTGCAAAGAGGCAGCCTAACTTCGACACGCTGTACATCAGAGGAAGAGCAAGGGTGCAGTTTTCAAACATTACCCTTGACTGCTCTTTGTCGCCGACTATAAGTGCAAGCGTCAGGACACTGCCGTACATACCGACAAGTCCGCCGATAGAGGATAAGCCGAAGGACTTTCCGGCCGATGAGACATAAGTCAGCAAAAATCCGAAGAAAAAGCTCATAAACGGCGATAAAAGTGCCACAAAGCCTGCTATTTTCTTGTCTATGCCGCGCTTTCTGTTCATGATGTACTGCATTGCTATCCCAATAGCGCAGGCAAGAACTATCATGACCACATAGGGCGGTATCAGCTTATAGGTCGTATCAATGTGTATTGTCATGGCTTTTCAGCTCCTTATATCAGCCGGGTATATTGTTACAGCAGGATTCGCAGTCCTGTATGAACTGATTGCAGACTATGGCGATTATTATCATCGCCGCTATGGTAAGGATAATAGCTATCGCCGCAAGGACTATATAAACTATGCAGAGTACCTTGCCGAACTGATTCTGGGGATATTTTACCCTGACGATTATCATAAGCACCAGTGCGGCTATGAAGAACAGTCCGCCTACCAGTATCGTTCCCAAAATGGACATAGGGAATCCCAGCGCCATGAGTCCCACGGAGACATAGCACAGGATATTGGCGGTATTATCATTCTGCTGACGCTGAACATAGGGCATGGGCATATTGAAATTGTTGATATTCTGCGAAGTAGAGTCGTTTATATCCACATCTCCGTACTGCGCCCAATACACTATGTAGCTGTATTCCTTCATATTTACAGGACGGTACCAGCGTTCCTCCTTGTTTCTTCTGAAGCCGCGCTTCATAAGGGTATCGTCGTCAATGTCGTAAGGCGCAAAGAGCACGGGTTCACCTTTATAGCTTTCAAATGTGCAGTTTCTCACCTCAAAAAAATGTACCAGCATTCATATCACTCCCCTAAATTTTTTCCTTGATACTATTATATGACATTTTCCGGCTAATTTCAAGATGACATTTATCACTTTTTCAATGACATTTGTCACTGAAATGAAAAACAGACAGCCATTAAGCTGTCTGTCCTTCAAGGGATCTTTTATGATAAATTAGGAAAGCTTGCTGATGATGTGGAGCAGATATCTCTGTATCTCAAGAGCGTCTGCTGTTGTCATGCCGTTGCCTCTTTCGCTTACATCTGCGTTTACAGCGCCCTGCTCTGTAAGGTGGTGCTCGTCAGAGCCGTTGATATCGAACTTATTGGGGTTCGCAAGAGCCTGCATGATGAGAACTACGTCAGACATATCAACTGCGCCGTCGCAGTTTGCGTCACCCTCAAGAGTTACCTTTGTATCAGGCTTGACTGTTGAAGTCGTTGTAGCCTCGGAAGTAGTTGATGTTGTGGAAGAAGTCGAAGTTGTTGTTGTCTCTGAAGTAGTAGTTGTACTTGTTGTTGTGGTTGTTGAAGTAGTTGTGGTCGTGGAGGTTGTTGTAGTTGTAGTTGTAGTTGTTACATCGGGCTGTGTGCTCTCTGTCTTGTCTGTGAGAGAAAGCAGGTATGTAAGAGGAGAATTCCAGTAGATAGTTATCTCGTTTGTGGAATAGCTCTCGGAGTTGTCAACGTAACGCTTGGCGCTTGGCTGGTCCTGACAGTAAGCCTTAGCAGCGCTGTCCTCTAAGCTCTGGTCAACACCGCCGACCAGCATACCCTTCATAGCCTTGCCTGCCGCCATTGAAGGACGGTGGTGAGGATGCTCGGGAGATACTGTGCCGTAGCCTGTGAAGAAGCAGGTAGCAACAGGGTTTGTACCGAGGAGGTAGTCCAGCTGTGCGTTTGCAGCGTCTGTGTAGCTCTTTTCGCCTGAGAGCTGACTTGCAAGTGCAAGGATAATGCCCTTGTTAGCGATAGTCATATTGCTGCCCCAGTCGTACTTTGTGATAGCCACGCCGTATGGTGAGGACTTAGATGTGCTGAGAAGTGACTTAGCCTGTGATGTTACAGCGTCAGCAGCCTTCTGATATGCAGAGGAGCTCTTGTCTGCGTTCTTCATGGTGAGGATAGCGATATTGCCGTAGTCACCTACTACAGCCCAGTCAAGACCTGTCTTTACTGTGCCCATAGCGCTGAGGTACTTCTCATTGCCTGTAGCGCGGTACATCTGAGCAGCTGCCCAGTAGCGCTCGTCGGAATCGTCCTTGGTAAAGTCAGCATAGTCGCCTGTAACGATGTCCTCGGGATTTACGAGAACATAGCCCTTGTTCTTTTCGAGCCATGCCCATGACTTCTCGGCAGCGTCCATGCACTTCTTTGCGAAGTCCTTGTCGAACTTCTCATAGAACTCGGCTGCAAGTGCCATTGAAGCACAGAAATCAGCTGTAGCTGTTGAGCTTACGGGAGTTACGAATAACTCGCCTGTCTCCTTTGTAGGAGCTACATATCCCGGGAAGGTCTTGCAGGATACCTTGTGGTATGCGCCGCCGTCTGGAGCCTGCATCTTCATCATCCACTCAAGCTCGAAACGAGCCTCGTCAAGGATATCGGGAGTTCCGTTTCCGCTCTCGGGTATACCGATGTTGTCGCCGTAGAGCTCGGGAGCTGTATCATATGCGTAGATAAGGTCTGCAACAGCCTTTGCAGCAGGAACTACATATCTGCCGTAGTCGCCTGCGTCGTGCCAGCCGCCGCTTACGTCTATCTTATTGCTTGTGCCGTAAACTGTAGCCATTGATGTATGGCAGGGCTCGTGACCGAAGTCCTTGTCCTCTACCTTGACGCCGCAGCGCTGTAAATAGAGCATTCTTACGCTGTCGTCTATAAGATTTGAGTAGACCTTGTCGCCTATCTCGAATGTGTATGAATTATCAAGTCCCTCGCAGGTGATGTAGTACTTGCCTGCTTCCTTAACAGAGCTGAAATCGCCTGTCCAGTTTGTCTCGTCTGCGCTGGAGTTTGCAGTCTTGTTTTCGAGCTTGCCTGTGAAAACAGCCTGCTTTGTGTCGGCGTTAACTACCTTGAATTCGGTCTGGTTAGTAACGTCGCGGAATACTGCGACCTTGCGGCTGTCAGGTCTGTAGCCTACCTGATTGAGGTTGATTGACGGAGCATAGGGACGGCTTGAAGCGTAGTCAACCTGACTGTCGTCAACAAGCTCCAATGATACGTTGTCGATGTAGATAGTATGCTCGGGGAGCTCGCCCTCGTGCTTCTTCTGGATACCGCAGTTGAATACCAGCTTAGCCATGATATCTGTATCGTCTTCCATAGTGAACTCGTAATCAATGGTCTGGGGCTTGGAGGTGAGCTGAAGTCCCTTCCATGTGTAGGATCTGTAGTCGCCGCCGTTCATCTGGATCATTCCCTCTACATAGCGGTCAACAGAGCTTGAGATATCGTACTTCAGACGGTAAACGCCGTTCTTGTACAGGGGTACGATGTCATAGAACACCTGTACAGCATAGTTTACCTCGCCCACATTTGATACTGTAAGGGCAAGCTGTCCGTCCTTTGTGCCGAGAGAGCACTTTCCGCCGCTCTCCTTGTAGGTTCCCCAGCCTGAAACGCCCGACTCAAATGTGGAGTTGCTGATAAGATTCTTCGCAGCCATTACAGGTGCGCTTACAGCAGGTGCTGATGCTGCCATTAGGGTGCAGGCTGCAAGAACAGCTGCACAGCGCTTGATAGAATTTTTCTTCATGATATGATTCCCTCTCATTTTGTGTTGGCGCCGAATAACATAATGTGCTCGTCATAACTATCCATACAGTGCAGATACGGCATTCATATGCCGCTGTCGGAACATCATTCAATGCGATACTATGCGATTCGGCTAAGTGTTTAGGTTTTTACAACTATATTTTATCAGAACATATCAAAGTATGCAATAACATTTTGCGCTTGTTGTATGATATTTTGTGCAAATATGAGCGGCAGTCCTTAGGCTAAGTATCTCATATCATGCAAAAAGCCGAAAGCAGACTGCTCTGCTTTCGGCTGATGTAACATTTTATCTGTATTTTAGCTCGGGATTCGTATCATAATACTGCTTCTTATTGCTGTACATTCCCTCGTCGGCAAGCCTCATGGCTTTCAGTATATCCTCGCCTGTACTGCCGAAGCTGACGCCTATGGCAAAGTGCAGATCTCTGACTGACGCCGACTGCTGACGGAGCTTTTCGATACGGCTGTTTATCTCCTCCTCGGCGGTACCCGATACTATCACCATGAACTCGTCGCCGCCTGCGCGGTAGACTTCGCTGTCGAAGAAAACTCCCTGTAACATGGCTGCTGCCGCTCTCAGGAGATTGTCTCCCTCGCTGTGTCCCTGTTCGTCGTTTACGCGCTTCAGACCGTTAAGGTCGGCAAATACCACGGCAAAAGGAGCTTTCAGTGTCTCCTTGCCTGCGACTATTCGGTCAATACGATTATTCATGGTATTGCGGTTCTTTATGCCCGTAAGCATATCTATGGAGCTGAGAACTTCAAGCTTATTTAAAAGCTGGAAGTTGGATATCTCAGCCGCTACGAAAAATGTGGTAAGCTCAAGAGTTTCCTTTATTTTAACAGTGTCCTCGACCTTGAAGTTTATCGCCCACATATAGCCCAGCAGCTCGCCGCCGTGACTTAATGGGAACAGCACGACGCTTTTTGCGCCTGCTCCTTTGAGGGAATCATGCCAGACAGGATTCACGCCTTTGAGCCATTCCATGTCACGCTCGTCCTTTACGATTATGCAGGTGCTTCCGCTGAGAGTTTTCTGCCATGTTTCGGTTATGCCATAAAAGCTGTTGTCAAGGTAGTGCTCCATAGGAAGCATTCCGCTGCCCTCTCTTATGTTTTCGCAGAGTACCGAGCAGCTGCGCTTTTCGCTGTCGGTCAGCAGGATACAGCAGTGGTCAGAGCCGCATATCTCACCGATATCCTTGATGACGTCCTTAAAGGTATCCTTTATATTCGCTGAGCTTCTGAGCTTTATGCAGGTCTTCAGCACGTTTGCGGCGTTTTCCGCCGAAACATCTGACATTTTGTCTGCGTTTACAAGAGGAGCGGCTTCGTATGTGTATATGCAGTAGCCCACGTTCTCCTTGTCGGAGCTGAGCGGCAGAAGAAACATATTCAGCCACAAACCCATCTGATAAAGGCTTACATAAGTGTGCAGAGGCTCGCCCTTGACAGCGCACCTGTAGCAGAAATCCTCAAAGTTCATATCCTTCGGGAAACACATCTCATAGGGCGTATCAGGCACAAAGTCGTGATGTGTTATAAGCCTTACTTCGTCGCAGTGCGCCTTGTTTCCTGCAACTATACGGATATTGCCATAGGTCGAATCCGATAGCTTTTCAACAGAAATGATACAGCTCTTAGCCTTATAGTCCTTCAATAATGCTTCAAAATCCAAAACAATATCCCCCTTTGCCAAATCTTCTGTTATATTATAACATATTTATCGAGCTTCCGTCAATATAATTTATTCATTATACACTCTTGAGTATTCTCTGAAAAATCGGCAAATTCTTCGGGCAAATCAGCTATATCGGCACATTTATCAGCTCTACAGGCTCTTATATTAACAGAATTTTTACATTTACGGTCAGAACTGTCAGCTCCGCAGTCAAAACAGCTTCTCAATAAATCATGGGATAATGTCGAAAAATTAATATATATTGACGATTGACGCACATATTATAATTTGATATAATGATATTTGGAATTTCGGATGTTCTATCCGTGTTATGGAGGTATGAGAAATGAAGACTAATTTTCTGAAAGCACTGACTGTTCTGCCCCTTGCAGCTGTTCTTGTAAGCTGCGGAAGAGCCGCTATCGATCCTAACGACTATCTCGAAGTCAAGTACGACGGTCTCGACACAGTCGCAAGAGCAAACGCAACTGTTGACTATAAGCAGATGGTCATGGACAATCTCAAGGCATTCGGCATCAAGGACGAGGACGACGACCACGATATCGACAGAGCTGTTTCAAAGCTCAAAAAGTACCTCGGCGGCGAGCTGGACAAGACATCTCAGCTCTCAAACGGCGATACCATCATCTTTGAGTGGGACGATGACAAGGTCGAGAAGCTTGAAAAGAAGTACAAGATAAAGCTCAAGGTCACCGACAAGGAAATAAAGGTCACTGACCTCGAAGAAGCCAAGGAATTCAACCCATTCGACTACATAACCCTTGAATATAACGGTGTAGGTCCCGACGCATACGCTAAGGTAAAGGTAGACAGCAGCCTGCCTGTAAGCTATGATTACTTCAAGGTAACTCCTTCATCAGGTCTCAGCAACGGAGACAAGGTAACTGTTACCTTCGGCAGCAGCAAGAGCGACGAGGAATACATCAAGGAGGACTGCTTCAGACAGGGCTATCTGCCGACTTTATTTGAAAAGGAATTCAAGGTAGAGGGCGTTCAGTCCTATGTCAAGAAGATAGACGAGGTAGAAAAGGCTTCTTACGACAGAATGGATAAGTACGCACGCAAGGAATTCGACAAGCTTGCTGATTCATGGGAGAAGAAAAAGCTCAAGGACATCGAGCTTATCGGCGTTAATTTATACACTCCAAAGGACGAAAACGCTTACTGGGGCAAGAATGCTCTGTGCTTCGTATATAAGGTAACTACAAACAAGCCCGAGGGCTTCAAGGACGACAAGGAAGAGGAAAAGACAACCGAGGCTCCTACAGAGGCAGCAACCGAGGCTAAGACCGAGGCTGAAACAACTACAGCTAAGGCTGAGGAAGCAACCAAGGCTGAGGACGAAAAGACAACAACTACTACCGCAAAGGACGACAAGAAGTCAGAAACTACTACAACTACAGCCAAGGCTGACGATAAAAAGGACGATAAGAAGGCTGACAAGGACAGCTACACATATTACTACTTCACATCGTTCGTAAACGTTCTCACTCCTGACACAAACAAGGATAAGGAGTACCCTGCAAGCAACGTTCAGAAGCCCGAATACATAAACTTCTTCGGAGTTTCAGGCGACGCATTCGTTAAAGGCAACGTTCTCTTCGAGGGCTTTGAGACTCTCGACGACCTCAACAAGGCTATGGAGACAAAGTACCCCAAGAGCAAGTGCGAGACAAACATCAAAAAATAACCTTTAAAAGCTCTATTTAGACATAATGTCTATATAAGAATTTTACACCTATTACCGAAAGAGCCCTTTTGAAAAAGGGCTCTTCTCGTGTCTTTTTCAAGACCGTTATTTCATTTTTTCTATAATAGAGCCCATATAAAAACTCGCCCCTCTGTAGTTCTTACAGAGGGGCTCTGTTATAGAAAAAATCAGCTAAAAGTCTTTGGAAAGGGGTTCGGGGTGGCTCCCCGCAGTGCGGGGAGATGTCCGAAGGACAGAAGGGCGCGCCTCCGTCAGAGGGAACCTTTCCTCAGAAAGGTTTTCCCCGATAAGGAGTTATAAACTTCTATACGGGCATTGTGACTATACGGAGCTTTTTTTGTTCAAAACGCAGAACTTAGCTTTTTCTCGGCATTATTATTGACAGTCCATTCAAGGATATGATAGAATTGATTTGGATAAACTAACATCACGGATAAAGGTGAGATAATGTCAACGTTAAAAGATGCTAAGATAGGTCAGACCGTCAAGGTCGTAAAGCTGGGAGGCGACGGCGCTCTCCGTCAGCACTTTCTGGATATGGGTATTATCCCCGAAACAGAGATAACCCTTGTGAAATACGCTCCTATGGGCGATCCTGTGGAGCTGAGGCTCCACGGCTATGAGCTTACCCTGCGCCTTGCCGACGCAGAGCAGATAGAGGTAACTCCCGTGGACAACAAAAACGATATCAGCTCCAAGAAAAGCGAAAAGAAAAAGATAGCCCACCCAGGACTGGGTGAGGGCGGAAAGTTCCATGCCAAGGGCGACGGTGATCCCCTGCCAGAGGGCACGAAGCTGAAATTCGCTCTGGTAGGCAATCAGAACTGCGGAAAGACCACCCTGTTCAACAGGCTCACAGGCTCAAAACAGCACGTTGGAAACTTCCCCGGAGTTACCGTGGACAGAAAGGACGGCGCCATAAAGGAGCACCCTGACACCGTAATAACCGACCTGCCTGGTATCTACTCCATGTCGCCCTACACCAGCGAGGAGATAGTTTCGAGAAATTTCGTCCTCGAAGAAAAGCCCCACGCCATAATCAATATCGTTGATGTTACAAATATCGAGCGTAACCTCTACCTCACCATGCAGCTCATAGAAATGAATATCCCTATGGTCGTTGCACTTAACATGATGGACGAGCTCTCCTCAAACGGCGGCGGTATCGACGTAAACCGCATGGAGCACCTCCTCGGTGTGCCTGTAGTTCCTATATCAGCCGCTAAAAACGAGGGTATCGAGGAGCTTGTGGAACACGCCGTTCATGTTGCAAAGTATCAGGAGCGCCCATTGGAGACAGACTTCTGCGGCAAGAGCAAAAACGGCGGCGCAGTTCACCGCTGTATCCACGGCATATGTCACCTTATCGAGGACCACGTTGAGACCGCAGGACTGCCTATACGCTTTGCTGCCTGCAAGGTCATCGAAAACGACAGCCTTATCATTTCTCAGCTTGCTCTGGACAAGAACGAGGAGGAAATGATAGACCACATCGTTATGCAGCTCGAAAAGGAGCGCGGACTGGACAGAAGCGCAGCTATTGCCGATATGAGGTTCTCGTTCATACAGAAGCTTGTCGAAGAAGCCGTCACAAAGCCTACGGAGAGCAAAGAGCATATCCGCAGCCGCAGGATAGACAGCGTTCTCACGGGAAAATACACGGCCATACCTGCTTTTGTGGGTATCATGGCTCTGGTTTTCTGGCTGACCTTCAACGTCATCGGCGCATGGATGCAGGGGCTCATGGAAACGGGCATAGACAAGCTCACCGAGATAACGGACAAAGCTCTGATACACGCTCACGTAAATGACACTATCCACAGCCTTATCATAGACGGCATATTCGCAGGCGTGGGAAGCGTTCTCAGCTTCCTGCCTATAATCGTTACACTGTTCTTCTTCCTGTCAATGCTGGAGGACAGCGGCTACATCGCAAGAGTGGCGTTCTTCATGGACAAGCTCCTGCGTAAGATAGGTCTTTCGGGACGAAGCATAGTGCCTATGCTCATAGGCTTCGGCTGTTCTGTTCCTGCGGTAATGGCTACAAGAACTCTCCCCAGCGAGAGAGACAGAAAGATGACCATACTGCTCACACCCTTTATGAGCTGTACTGCAAAGCTGCCTATATATGCATTCTTCGTAAACGCATTCTTCCCGAAAAAAGGCGGTCTCATCATGGTTGGACTGTACCTCCTCGGTATAATCATCGGCATACTTGCAGCCTATTTCTACAAGACGTTCCTGTTCAGAGGCGAGGCAGTCCCCTTTGTTATGGAGCTCCCCAATTACCGTCTCCCCGGAGCAAGAAACGTGGCTCAGCTCCTGTGGGAAAAGGCTAAGGACTTCCTACAGAGAGCCTTTACGGTGATACTTATCGCAACTATCTGTGTATGGTTCCTGCAAAACTTCGACCTGAAGCTGAACATCGTCAGCGACGCCGAGAACAGCATACTCGCTAAGATAGCAAGCCTGTTTGCCCCTGTTATGAAGCCTGTAGGCCTTGGCGACTGGCGCATTATCGTTTCGCTGGTAAGCGGCTTCATGGCTAAGGAAAGCGTTGTGTCAACTCTTGAGATACTCTACAGCAGCGGCGTATCAGCTTCAATGTCGTCACTGTCGGCAGCTTCCCTGCTGGTATTCTCACTGCTGTATACTCCCTGTGTTGCGGCAATTGCAGCAGTCAAGAGAGAGCTTGGCAAGAAATGGGCAGTAACAGTAGTCGTATGGCAGTGCGTTGTGGCATGGGCTGCCGCACTGATAGTCAGACTTATCTGCATGGCGTTAGGAGTGGTTTGATGAATACTATCGATATTATCCTTATTGCAGCTATAGCAGCCGCTTTTATCGCTGCTGTGGCTGTGTGCATACGAAACAAGAAGCAGGGCAAGGGCTGCGGTGGCTGCTGCGGCGACTGCTCTGCCTGCTTTAAGAACAGCAAATGAAAACAGGCATATTATTAACGGCAGCGCTTCTTGCGGCTGTAGTTTCGGGCTGCTCGGACAATAACAGCTCCGAGGTCATACCTGCCGAGGCAACAACAATTGTGACAACTTTTGTTACAACAACTGCCGAAACCACAGCAGCTACCACAACAGAAGCGGTCACAGAGCCCACTACCGTCTCGAAGTCTCTGCTGAAAGCTCCCGAGGATATAGCTCTCCGCGATGTGGACGGAAATGGACAGAATTATGAGTTCACCTATGACGGCAGGAGCTTCTCGGCGCTCTATGAGCCTGATAACTGGCATATCACAGATTCGTACCTTATTGATGACGAAGCCGACCTTGTCATCATATGTCAGGCGCTTATCGCAGTAAATCCCGTTCACAGCGCAGATATGACAGGCTGGCGGACTGCCGAGGATATGGCGTATGAGTGGAAAAAGCACAATCAGGCTTATTACCTGCTGCCTGACAGCTCCGACTGGAAAAGCAGTGCCAAGGACGTTGACCTTGACTCAAAGGACGAGGGCAAAAGCGCATACGACCTGTTTATGGACAAGATAAGAGAATAAGCTGCGCATTAGCGCAAGTTGAGAATTGAGAGTTAAGAGTTATAATGCTTCCTGTAGCGGCATTATTTTGAAATCATGAGCGAAGCGAACACATAAACTCTCAACTCTCCACTCTAAACTCTAAACTAAAAAGGAATACGGAAGCAAAGCTTCTGTATTCCTTTTTTTTCATCTCTGTTCCATGAGCTGTTCAAAGGTAATGCCGTATTTATAGGCTATCTCATGGGCGTAGCTCTTGCCGTCGGGAGCCTTATAGCTTATCTTGTAGGAACGCTTGCCGCCGTCGTTCTCCATGACTACGCTGACCGCCATGCATATCGCTCCCTCAGCCTTGTTGAATTTATCCGTATCCTCAGCAATCTCATGCATATGAGTATTGAAGAATGTTCTCGCGCCTATGCAGCAAAGATACCGCAGTACGTCCTCGGCGATATACACCGACTCTGTATGGCTGGTTGTGGCAAAGGACTCGTTGAACAGCAGCAGACTGCTGCCTGTTGCCTTTTTGCATATCTCGTTGAAACGCTCCGCCTCCTCGCCGAGACGACCAAGAGACACAGTGCGCTCCTCCTCAACAGGAAAATGAGTGTATATGCCGTCGCAGAGCCGAACTCGCGCAGAAGAAGCAGGCACGAACACTCCGCTCTGATACAGCAGGAACGCCAGTCCCACGCCCTGAGTGAATATGGTCTTTCCGCCGCGGTTTGGACCTGTGAGGATATTCACCGTCTTTTCACGGGTAAATTCAAGGTCGTTGCAGACTATCTCCTCTTCAACAGTGCCCTTTCCATGACATATAGCCAGCTTTACATTGTAGAAATCCCTGAACACCGTGTCGCCGTCGGAGGACTCGCCAATACAGCAGGGCACTCCCGAGGCTGTAAGCTGCTTTTCAAGCTCGATAAAGCGGAGATAGAACAGCAGCTCGTCCGCAAGGTCTGCAAGGACGTATCCGCTCACATCAACATACTTGTGAAGAACACGCCTTAGCTTTGCGGTAGTCGAGGGCAGCATACGCTCTATGATGCTATTGAGATTGTTCATAAGAGGATTGGCGGAGGGCTGTCTTGCGGCGCCGCGGTATTTTCTCTCATACTTATTGAGACTTTCAGCCATATTGTCATCGGGTATTTCCATTGAAAAAGCCATAAGGTCCTCGTCATTGAGCTGGTCTTTCCTGTGATACTTCAAAAAGCGCTTCAGCATACTCTGCTCCTCGAACCAGAATTTGTTAAGAGTGATTATGCCTGTCTCCATAGGATAGAAGTTCTCATCAAGATTTACGCCGATAGTTATGCTCCTTACGTGACGAATGTCATCGCTGATTATTTCTATATCCTTTAAAAGCTCGCCGAAGCCGCTGTTGCCGCTGATATCCTTTATATATGCAGCAAAACGCTTCATGCCCTCCGATACGAACTCACGCCCCTCTATGGCATTATTGAGCTCGATAACGGAGCTTATGTAGTTTTCGAGATATTTCAGCTTGGAGAGCAGCTCCCAGATAGTAGAGCCCTTTTCTATGCGCTTCTGACCGTCCTTGGTAAAAAAGCGCATACCATCGAATATATCGTAGAGCTTCTCGCAGAGCTCGGGAGACTCTCGCAGCTCAGTGTAGACTGCCCTGCGGTAGCTGATTATCTTCTCATCAATGGGCATATCAAGCAGTATATCCTTTATTACCTTCCGCTCGCCGGAGTTTCTGGAAATGCTCTCAACAAGGAAGTCCACAGACAGGTCGTTTTCCGTATCGCTGCTGAGTCTTGAATAGCTGCCGTCCTTATGGGGAGCAAGCAGGCTGAACTCTCTCAGCTCGTTTGTATTATGCTCGGACATTGGTCTCTCCTTTCTTTTTTGTACGCAGCATGATATCATTAACATTGATTATAGCACAGTTTTCAGAAAATAGCAATAAGCACAGGAAAACTCGCCGTCTTATGTTTATATCCGTTTTTAATAAAAAAGCCCTTGAAAATACGATATTAATTTGATATAATTATATAAAGCATATGATTCTTTCACAAGTAATTTAAATTTATTACACAGTACTGCCTTCTGCGGCGAAAATTTCAAATCACACACCGAAAAGAGGTGGTCAGCACTATGACTATTTCAGGTTATTTATCAGAACACTGGGGACTTATAATTATTCTCATCGGAATTGCCATAGCAATACATTCGGACGTTCATCTGGAACGCAGGATAATCTGTAAAATAGCCTTTACCAATGCTCTGATTTTCCTGTATTCGGTCACTTGCTATGTGGAAACATACCTTGGAAATCAAACCGAATATTCCATATTAAGACCGATACTGTGCGCTGTAAATTACAGTCTTATCGTATTTATACTTGTAAGCGCCATAATGATAATGTATCCAACGCAGAAGAGGTATCTCCTTTTTCCTGCGTTTCTAAACGCCGTGCTGTGCTTCATATCTATCCCTACGGGTATAGTTTTCACCATATCAAAGGATAACCACTTCGGACGCGGAACTCTGGGATATCTTTCATACTTCATTGCGGCTCTGTATATGCTGTACCTGATATACAGCCTTTTCAGAAGCACAAGAGCAGAAAAAGAGGATTACAACCTTATGGTATTCCTCTCGGTAACGTCGGTGCTGTGTCTGGTAATGCCGTTATTCGTTGAGAATTCCAGCCACTGGTTCAATATCACCATTGCGACTGATGTGCTTCTGTACTATGTATTTCTCCTACAGCAGTTCACCAAGCGCGATCCCCTGACAAAACTGCTGAACCGACAGAGCTATTATTCGGATATCGAGAAGTATATGAACGAGATATCCGCAGTTGTGGCTATGGATATGGACGGTCTCAAAGAGGTCAACGACACCCACGGTCATGTGGCAGGCGATACGGCTCTGAAAACTCTTGCGGACTGCTTCCATAAAGCCGCTAAGCATGAACAGCGCGTATACCGTATCGGCGGTGACGAGTACGTTATCATCTGCATGAGCACTCCCGAAAAAGAGGTAATTGAGCTTATCACACGCATGAGGGAAAATGTGGCAAAGACGGAGTATTCCTGCTCCATAGGCTACGCAATGAAAACTGATAACTGCTCCATAGACGAGCTGTATCAGAAAGCCGACAAAATGCTGTATGCTGAAAAAGAACAGTATTACATAAAGTCGGGAAAAAGAAGATAGAATACGGCGTGACAGCTTTCCACTGTCACGCCTTTTTTCATAAAAAGGACATATATTTCAGCAATTTTATACTTGTATATGGTTCCTATTTATGATACAATTATAACGACATCAAATCGTTTCTTAATAATTCTATTAACTAATTATCTATCAGGGAGGTAAACAATGGACAACTTTAACTTTTACAGTCCTACCGAGTTCGTTTTCGGAAAGGACAGAGAATCAGAATGCGGTGAATACGTTAAGAAATACGGCGGAAGCAAGGTGCTTATCCACTACGGCGGCGGTTCTGCCGAAAGGTCGGGACTTCTCGGCAGAGTAAGAGAATCACTGAACAAAAGCGGCATAAGCTTCGTTGAACTGGGCGGCGTTAAGCCGAATCCAAGAGATACTCTGGTATACAAGGGCATTGACCTCTGCCGCAGCGAGGGCGTGGACTTCATACTTGCTGTAGGCGGCGGCTCGTCTATCGACTCCGCAAAGGCTATCGCCGCAGGCGTCCCCTACGACGGTGATTTCTGGGACTTCTACAGCGGCAAGAGCATCGAAAGGGCTCTGCCTATCGGCGTTGTTCTCACTATCGCAGCCGCAGGCAGCGAGGGCTCGGGCGACTCCGTTATCACAAAGGAGGACGGTATGCTGAAAAGAGGGGCAGGCTCAGACGTGCTCAGGTCAAAATTCTCTATACTGAACCCTGCTCTCACACAGACTCTGCCTGCATATCAGACAGCCTGCGGAGCTACCGATATCATGGCTCACGTTTTTGAAAGATACTTCACAAATACTACAGAGGTCGAGATAACAGACCGTCTCTGCGAGGCTGTACTCATAACAATGGTCAAGGAAACTCCCCGTGTTATCGCAGATCCTGACAATTACGACGCAAGAGCCAATATCATGTGGGCAGGAATGGTGGCTCACAACGGCTTAGTAGGCGTGGGACGCTCTCAGGACTGGAACAGCCACGGCATAGAGCATGAGCTTTCGGCGCTCTACGACTGCGCTCACGGTGCAGGACTTGCCGTTATAATGCCCTCATGGATGGAGTTTGTCTACAAGCATAATGTTATGCGCTTCTGCCAGATGGCAACAAGAGTTTTCAGCTGTCAGATGAATTTCGAGAACCCCGAGGCAACTGCTCTTGAGGGTATCCGCCGTTTCAGAAGCTTCCTCCACAGTATAGGTATGCCTATAAACTTCGCAGAGCTGGGCGCCAAGGAAGAGGATATCCCTGCTCTTGTGGAGAAGTTCGGTATCGGCAGACGCAGAACAGGCGGTTTTGTGGCACTTTCTGCCGATGATATCACCGAGATATACAAAATAGCCGCAAGGGCAAGTCTCTGAGGTGAATACTATGAAGATACTGTTCATAGGCGGCACAGGCACTATCAGCATGGCGATAACAAGGCTTCTTGCCAAACAGGGACATGAGCTTTATCTGCTTAACCGCGGAAACAGGAACGAACACCTGCCGGATAATGTAAAAACTATCATAGCGGATATCTCCGACGAGAAGGATACTGCAAAAAAGCTGGAAGGTATGTCTTTTGACTGCGTTGGCGAGTTCATCGGCTTCGTGCCCTCACAGCTGGAGCGCGACTACCGATTATTCAAGGATAAGACAAAGCAGTTCATATATATCAGCTCCGCTTCTGCATATCAGAAGCCGCCGAAAGGCTATGTTATCACAGAGGAGACTCCCCTTGAGAATCCCTACTGGGAATACTCGCGGAACAAAAAAGCCTGCGAGGAATACCTCATGGAGCGATATAAAGAGGACGGCTTTCCTGTGACTATCGTCCGTCCCAGCCATACCTACGACGAGCGCAGTGTGCCTTTAGGAGTTCACGGCAAAGGCGGAAGCTGGCAGGTAGTAAAGCGCATCAAGGAGGGCAAGCCCGTCATTATCCACGGCGACGGAAGCTCCCTTTGGACTATCACCCACAACAGCGACTTCGCAAAGGCTTACGTGGGACTTATCGGCAATCCAAAGGCTATCGGCGAGTCTTTCCACATAACCTCCGATGAAAGCGTCAGCTGGAACGAGATATACAAGGCTATCGCAGACGCTCTCGGCGTTGAACTGAAGCCGTATTATGTTTCGTCACAGACTCTTGCGGATATGAGCGATTACGACTTTCTCGGAAGTCTCATCGGCGACAAGGCTAATTCCGTAGTGTTCGACAATTCCAAGGTCAAGTCCCTTGTGCCCGATTTCAAGGCGGAGGTCTCTGCCAAAGAGGGCATACGCCGCACTGTTGAGCATATTCTCGCCCACCCCGAATACCAGAATGACGACGAGGACTTCGACCGGTGGTGCGACAAGGTTATAACTGCTTTAGAGAATATGAAAGAAAACTTCAGATAATAATCAAGGCTGCATAACTCACAGTTATGCAGCCTTTCTCATTATTCCCACTCTTCATTCTTGTGCTTTGGCTTGCGCTTATAGCGCTTTTTATCGCTTTCAACCACCTTTGTGGCAGGATCGACGCCGTTCCAGCTGCCGCGCTTTGCGGAGTCTATCTTCTTCTGCTCCTTTTTGCTCATTTTATCATAAGGCACGAATTTATCCATAATATTCCTCCGTTCATACCGATATCACGAACAGCTGCTCGGTGCCGCCGTATACTGACTCAAAATCGCCCATGCAGACGAAGCCGTACTTCTCGTACAGTCCACTTTCGCCGCTCATGATATATACCTTGTCATATCCGATACTTTTTGCGTATTCAAGGGCTTTTCCTATCATTTTCTCCGATAATCTCTTTCCTCTGTGAGCTTCCTCCACAAAAACGAAGCCTATCAGCGGAGTATAAGGATATTTCGGCAAAAGCCCGTCCTTTTCCGTAAGTGTGCAGAAGCCCACAGGCTCACCGCCCTCAAAGGCTGCGAAAACACGCTCCCAGTCCTTGAAAATATCCTCTCTCATGAGCCTTGCAAGCTCCTTTCCTGCTCTCCATGAGCAGTTATCGGCATATGCCGCAACTGTATCCCATTTTTCGTGTTTACTTGTAAGTGCTTTTATTTCCATTATTTCTCCTGTCATGACGCCGTCCCATGTACGTTTTAAAGTCCGAATGCCGTTTTTACCCATTGGTAAAGCTCCTCTACCGTTTTTGTTCCGTCGTTTACCATACAGGGTATACCCATTTTTTCACATTCGGCTTTTACCTGCTGCGCAAAGAGTATATCCCTTTGCATCCAGTTATCAAAGGCTTTCTCCTTGTCGGAGCATTCCGCCAGCACATACTTTACCCATTCCCTCTGCTTGTAATGTGATATCTGAAACTCGGGCGAAGGTACAATGGCGATATAGTTTTCTGCTCCGTATGCTTTCATTACCTGCGGAGTATATGCAGCTCCCTCAGTAATGATAAGCTCTGCGGATATCTCCCCTATTTTGTCAAAGATAAAGGGCGCTGTCTCGCCGTATATCCTGAACTCCTCCTCGCACTGGATACGGGGCTCTCTCAGCCAGTTGCCGTCTGCCGATAAGCCGCTGATACCTGCACAGGCAGCCTTTCCCTGCGCTGCCGCCGCTGCGATAAGCTCCCCAAGATGATCGTCGACCTTGAAGTAATATGCGCCGTATTCTTTTGAGATAAGCTCCGCAGCGGTACTCTTTCCGCTGCACGGTGAACCGCCTATAAATAAGATTTTTTTGCTCATGTTATCCCTTTCCGACAGATAATATCCGTCTAAAGCCTGCAACAAAAAAGCGCTCCCGCAGAACGCAGGAGCGCAGAATATCTACCGTTAATATATGCTCAGAAAGCTGTTATACGGCTGTGCAGGCAAACTCCATGCTTAGTGTTATACGGTTGTGATTTGATGTAAATACTGTATTTTTCATTGAGTTCACCTTCCTTTCAGTTGATATGAGCATATTATACATGGTATTTTACGATTTGTCAAGCACTTTTTTCAGCGCCCGAAACCTCGTCGATGTAGAAATCCGTCAGGCTGTCGGGAGATTCCAGATAAAGCTGGAGATTCTCAGCGCCCTCGGGAATAGTGTATGCAGGATTTTCAAGAGTCAGCCATTCGCCGTTTTTAGCAGTTGCAAGAGCTACCTCGTCGTATTTCTCGCCGTCAAGATTGTACTGCATGGTCATCTTCATGGTGACGTCGCTGCCGCTCTTCTGCATTACCTTAGCCTTGAAGCTGTATGCCTCCCCTGCCTTGTAGGTATCGCTGCTGAGCATTATCGCCGCACCGTTCCAGTTGTCAGTTCTTCCGCTGACGAAAAGGCTCTGTGCACCGTCGGAAGCGTTCTCCTTGTCAACAGTGACAAGCGAGCCGCCTCTGGGTATCCAGCCCTGTGCGCCCTCCTCGAAGCTGATATCAAAGAAGCCCACTGCCTCGGGAGTTCCTGTTTCAACAGCTCCCTCAAGCTTTTTTATAGCGTCGTTGTCAACAGTTACCTCTATGTCTGTAGCCTCGGCGTAAGTGCCGCCTGCATTGAGTTCATTCTTGTATACTGTCGCCTTGCCGCTGGACTGATAGCCCTCGATAGTAAGAGCTACTTCATACATATTTCCGAGCTCAAGACCGCACTTTTTCCACGCATCGAAGTGCTTGGACACTGAGATAGTACCTTCTATCTTCTTGCCCTCGCCCTGTGGCTTGGATTGTCTTACGCTCCAGTACTGGTCGAAGGTCTGTGTGCCGTCGATAGAGGGCTGTTCGTATCTGGTGGTCTTGTAGATATCGTATGTGCCGCCGTCAACTGTCACTGTACCCAGCGATACGGGAGCTCCGGGCGGTCTCCATGAGCCCCATGATTCAACGATGTAGAACTCGATAAGAGGATCTCTTGTCCAGCCGTAAACGCACATATAGGAGTTGCCTACAGGCTCGTATTCCACGCCGTAATCAACGGAAATATTACCAAGCTGGTCGTAGGTCTGTGTGCAGTCGTACTTCTTTCCGCGGCGGAAAAGGGCATTGTTGATGTTGCTCCACTCGCAGGAGAAGGTACCGCCCTTTGCGTCAACGGTAAATGTGGTGTCTCCCTCGTCCTTCCACAACTCGTAGTCATAGCCGTCGGCAGTACCCGTGATATTCTCGGTAAACACCTGCGGCTCGGCGCTCGGCGCGGCGGAGCTGTCAGCCTCGGGCTTGCTGCTGTCGCTGCAAGCCGCCGCGAAACTCATCATGCATACCATAGCCGTAACTGCGGAAAGCTTTTTAAGAATGTTTTTCAGCATATTTTCTCTCCTTTACTAAAATAAAGCTGTTTTACCTGTTAATTATACCATTCAGATGACATTTTGTCTAATCTATTATTGCTCTTATTACTCTTTTGAAAAAACAATGCTGTAGGTCAGTTTTTCATATAAACAAACGTTTTTCCTTGACATTCCGTCATTTCAATGATATAATAAAAGCCTGATATATGGACATTTCACAAGACAAAAAGGAGAAATCAAATGAAGGAACAAAGTGTCAAGAAGAAAAAGAAGCTGCCAAAGGTGCTGCTGGTGATCGTTCTGCTTATCGGAGCTCTCGTTGGCTTTATCGCGTTCAATGCTTCAAAAAACATGGAAGTAATGAACAGAACTCTCGATTCGGGTATGAAAACTCTCTCGGAACACGCCGAAGTAACTCCTGTTGACGCAGGCGAGTTTTCGCAGATAAAAATGTATGGACTAATGAAGTTCAACGTTTCACAGTATGACGTCAAGGATATCGGAAATCTCTCCGTAATGACCGTAAATATGGGCTTTATGCAGATGGTATCCTACGTTATCACGCCTTATGACAAAAATATGCCGCTTATGTCAATGGATTTCATGTATATCCTCGGAAACCGCAAATCCTACGTGGAATTCTACGACCTTGTCTCCGAAAAGGATTCCGCCGAATACGATGACGTTTTAAGCGCAATAAAGGAATTTGAAAACAAGTACAGCAGCTTTGAGGACATAGCCACCGATCCTGTATGGTACGACGAACTGATGACAGTTGCGCTCCACAAGGCAGGCAAGCGTGCTGACGACGAAAAGATAGAGGAAATGTTCTGCGACGCTATAAGCTGCTACATGGAAAAGGCTAACGAGCTTAATGAGCTTTCCGACGAGGAAAAGGCTGTAAAGCTTGAGATCACTCAGAAATATTCCGACGATCTCGTTGAAAAGGGCGGAGTTTCTACCAACGTGTTCAAAAAACAACTCGGTGAGGAGAAAACCAAGGAGTTTTTCGATAAAGTATTCTTCGGAACTGAAAAACACAGATAAAAAACAGGCGCGATAAGAATTTATCGCGCCCTTTTTGTTTTATCTCACCTCAAAGCTGTAATCTCCGTGAACGGGTACTCGCTCCGATTCTATGCGTTCAACGCTGCCCCATGAGTGGTTTTCCATAGTCTCAACAAGGTCGGAGATATCTCTCTCCGTACCCTCGGCTTCCATTTCCACAGAGCCGTCGTCAAGATTGCGCACCCAGCCGCTTAGTCCCAGCCGCCTTGCGGTATTCTTAGCCTTCCAGCGGAAGCCCACGCCCTGCACATAGCCGTAAAAAATGATATGTCTGCGAACCTTATCCATATTTGTCTCCTGTTATTCTTTTTTCTTTCTCACCAGCAGAGCCGCTCCCACAACTGCAAGAAATGCAATTGCCGCAATAATGCCGCCAATAGCTATCCTGCCCTCTGACGAAAGCTGTCTGTCGCCGTAAACTGTAGTAGTATACGTAAAGCCCGTTGCGCGAAAAGCCGCGTCCACGTCCTCTGCGATGACCTCGTGTCCCTTTGCATTGGGGTGGATATCGAAATCTGCAATATTGGTAAGGCTGTCTGCCTTGCCATCAAAGTCCGCGGCAATGTCTATGACCTTATAGCCGCAGGCGGAGTTTTCCGTGATTATCTCGTTGAGCCTGCCTATTTTCTCATCTGAAAAATCCGTAACGCGCTTGAATTTGCTGTAGTATTCCAGCGGATCGTAGAGCGTCTGTATGTAGACCGTGCCCTCGGTACGCCTGTCAAGCTCCTCGGCTATGGTCTTGATATTCAGCTCAAATTGGTCAAGAGCCTTGTCAACGTCGCTGTTTATGCTGAGAAACATGGACGCCGCAGTGAAAAAGTCGATATTTCCCGTATCAAACGAGCCGTTTTCGCTTATTCCCATGCTGTTGAACAGGTCAAGCATTATCCCCAGCAGGTCGTTGCCGCCGATAGATACCACGATGGCGTCGCTGTCCGCAAGGTCGCTGTCAAGCTGGCCGCTCTGTATCTGCCCGATAAGGTCTGAGGAAGTCGCTCCCGACACCGCCTTATTCACCATGGTATGACCGCATTTGCCGCGGAGCTCCTCATTGTACTTTTCCCTGAGGATATTGGAATAGGAGCGGCAGTGATAATTATCATCGGCAGTGTAGCCCTCAAGTCCGTAGCCTGCCGCTATGGAGTCCCCGAGAAACAGCATTTTCGGCGGTACTTCCGTATTATTCACCACTTCTGTGACGGATTTTTCCGTCATTGAACAGGAAGCAAGGCTGACTGACAGTATGGCGGCAGATACCGCCGCAGCAATTTTTCTGAACATAGGCACTCCTTTCGGTCAGGTTTTTCTTAATTATACCACAGTAACAGCTGATTTTCAAGAATTATCCGATACATAAATTGACTCTCATTTCATAATATGCTAAAATAGTGATTGATAATGATACAGGCAGGTGATGATATGCTATACTATATGTTCAACAAGCCACAGGGCTGCGTTACTGCACGGTCTGACGCAGTACACAGGACAGTCATGGACTACTTCCCTGCACAACTTGCGGAAAAGCTCCACCCTGTAGGCAGGCTTGACAAGGACACCTGCGGACTGCTGATACTCACCGACGACGGCGACCTTGACTTCAAAATAATGCAGCCTGACCGCCATATCAGCAAGACCTACTTTTTCTACGCTATCGGCACTATGAACGAGGAGAAGCGTCAGCTTCTCGAAAGCGGCATTGCTATGGCAGGATTCACCGCTAAAGAAGCCGTTTTTCAGCTACACAGGGAGTACCGTATCGGGGAGCTTGAAGGCTTCATGCCTGCGGAGCGCCGCGAGCGATACATGAAAAATCCCGACGGTGCGGCATTTTCGGCTTCTATCACCATTTGCGAGGGCAAAAAGCATCAGGTAAAGCGTATGCTTGAAGCGGTAGGCTGTCGGATATTCTATCTTCGCCGCGATAAGATAGGAGAGCTGCCCCTCGACAGCTCTCTCGGACAGGGCGAATACCGACAGCTCACCGAAAGCGAAGTTATTTTGCTGAAACAGCGGCTCTGAAATGGGATTCGGTACAGTAATAGTCGCTCTCGCCGTTGATGAACTTCCTGTAGTCTATCCTCTTGGGGATAGTGGGAGAATCCGATGAAAAGGACCTGCACCACACATAAAGCGAAAGGTGTCCCATAGTGCCGTCGCTGTGAGCTCCTATGACATAGCCTGTCTGCCACTTTTCTTTCGGCAGGTCACCGAATCTGAGGTCGGTTTCCTCATAAAACTGCCTGCAAAGCTCCTCGGTGTCGAAATACAGCCAAACTCTTTCCTCTTCTGATAAAATGTCTCTGATAGTACGCATAAATATGCACTCCTTTGAAAATATTCCATAAGAGCACAAAAGCGACCCCATCGTCACGACGGAATCGCTGTTTCGCTTTATTATCCCATCGTTCAAGCTTTAGCACCTTACATATATGCAGGTTGCTGTGCGGTCTCAGGGCTTGTCCCTCACGCACTCTTTATGGTACTTTTATAATAGCACCTTTTTCAGCCTGTGTCAATAGCCGACTGAAAAAAACTTTTTTATCCGCTGAGTGTCCGAGTTGACAGCTCAGATAGAATATGATAAGATTATACTGTTAATCTGAATAACAAGGAGAAGTCTCAGTGATACTATTAACTGCTCAGAATATATCAAAGACATATATGGAACGCAAGGTGCTGGACGATGTGTCGTTCTTTCTCAATGAGGGAGACAAGGTCGGTATCATCGGCATAAACGGCACGGGCAAGTCCACCCTGCTGAAGATACTTGCAGGCGCAGAGGAAGCCGACAGCGGCGACATCATCAGAACTAACGGCATAAGGATATCCTATCTGCCACAGATACCCGAATTCGGCGACAGCGGCAGCGTTCTCGAACAGGTACTCTTACATCTGCCGAAAGACCTGCGTCAGGCTAAGGAGTACGAAGCAAAGTCCATACTGGAAAAGCTTGGTATCTCCGACCAGCAGCGCGATATCAGCACCCTTTCGGGCGGCGAGAAGCGCCGTGCAGGCATAGCTGCCGCACTCATTCAGCCCAGCGATGTTCTTCTCCTTGACGAGCCCACCAACCATATCGACAACGAGACAGCTCAGCTCCTTGAAGACCTGCTGATGAAGTACCGCGGAGCTATCGTCATGGTAACTCATGACCGTTACTTCCTCAATAAGATTTGCAGCAAGATTGTTGAGATAGACCGCGGAAAGCTCTACGTCTGCGAGGGCAGCTACAGCGACTACCTCATGCAAAAGGCTCAGCGCGAAGCTGACGCAGAGGCTGCCGAGCGCAAAAACCGCAGTCTTTACCGCAGAGAGCTTGAATGGATAAGCCGCGGCGCAAGAGCGCGAGGCACTAAGTCCAAGGACAGGATAGAGCGCTTCGAGGCGCTGAAAAACCGCGAGATCCCTGTGGCGGCGGAAAAGGTGCAGCTCCAGTCAGTATCCTCAAGACTGGGCAGAAAGACCATAGAAATTGAAAATATCAGCAAGAAAATCGACGGAAAGCCCCTTATCACGGACTTTTCCTACATAGTCTCCCGTGACGCAAGGATAGGCATTGTCGGACGAAACGGCGAGGGCAAGAGCACTTTCCTGAAAATGCTTCACGGTGATATAGCTCCCGATTCGGGCAGGATAATCCTCGGCGATACCGTCAATATAGGCTATTTCTCTCAGGAGTGCGAGTCCATGGATCCGTCCGTGCGCGTAATCGAGTACATAAGGGAGACTGCCGACATTGTCCGCACTCCCGACGGAACAGTTACAGCGTCACAGATGCTGGAGCGATTCCTGTTCAATTCCGAGCTCCAGTGGAACCGTATCGAAAAGCTGTCGGGCGGCGAGAGGAAAAGGCTGTATCTGCTGAAAATACTTATGACCGCGCCGAATATTCTCCTGCTGGACGAGCCTACCAACGACCTTGACATAACGACTCTCACCATACTGGAGGACTACCTCGAAAGCTTCAGCGGAGCTGTCATTGCCGTGTCTCACGATAGATACTTCCTCGATAAAACGGCAAATGAGATATTTGAGTTCAGAAACGGCATCTGTACCAGATTCAACGGCAATTACTCCGATTATGCCGAAAAAGCAAAGGAAATGTACGCTGATGAAGCTCCAAAGCCAAAAAAGGAAAACACAAAGAAAGAGCGCGTTTTTGTCGGCAAAAAGAAACTCCGCTTTTCATTCAAGGAGCAGCGCGAATTTGAAACTATCGACGACGATATCGCTTCTCTTGAAGAGCAGATTGCCGCTGCCGAAAAGGATATCGCAGCAAATTCCTCGGATTATGTGAAATTGCAGGAGCTGTCCGACAAAAAGGAACAGCTCGAAAACGAGCTTGCCGAAAAAATGGAGCGCTGGGTGTACCTCAACGACCTCGCCGAGCGAATAGAACGCGGAGAAACCGAATAACACAAAGCCCATGCAGTAAAGCAAAAAAAGCCGTAAAGAAGTTTTAGCTTCTTTACGGCTTTTTCTAAAAGAATAGAGAATAAATAAGAAATAAGAATTAAGGTATCCGTTTCACGGATATATTAAAAAATATCGCCGAAGGCGATACAACTAATATTCTTTATTCATTATTCTTTCTTCTTTATTATTTTAGAGGGCGTGATAAATTTCTTTATCACGCCCTCGCTAAACTGCACTGGCTTTGTGTTATTCTGCTTTTTTACTCTTATCATTGAAGGATATCTCATCGAAATCGACATAGCCGTCGGCATTTCTTGCAGAAAACTCAAAATATCCCTCTTTCGGCTTATAGCCCTCAACATCAAGGGCTTTCATTATCTCGGCAAAATCCACTTCGTTTTGTATATTGCTCAGTTCGTCGGATTCATTGAAGCTCTCTGTGCAATAAAGCCACACTCTCGTTATTGCTTCTGAGCCGAGCTCCTCCTCTTTCCTTTCCATATAGTACTTCTTGCCGCCTATATCTATGATATCGAGCGAAGCGTTGTAATATTCGATAAAGTCGATCACGTCTTCGCTGTAGCCTTCATTTACGAATATATAAAGGATCTCATTATAATTCTTTTTGAAGTGACCTGTTATTTTCAGCTCGACGCCTTTTTTATATCTGTCATCTTTATGGCTGACAGTCTTTGCGATACCCGAGTATCTGATACTGAGCTCGTCAAAATCCTCCAGCCATTTATAACGTTTCACTTCATAATAATCCGTTCCGTGCCAATCCGCCATAAACGAGCCGTCGGAGCGGACTGCTGTTTTTACATTGTCAGACCTGTCATTCAGTGCGTTGACCTCAAAATTTTCGCCATTGAGAGTCTTGTTAAATCCGCCGTAGTCGAGGAAAATCTCGCGCTCGGGCTCGGGAATGGAATCCGTCCTGCCTAACACAAAGCCTGTGAGGAGAACAAGGTCGCTTATATCGAGTTTGCAGTCGCCGTTTACGTCAAAATCACTGCAAATGTTAAACTCACCTGCTCTGAGAAGCTCTTTTCGCAATGCTATGACGTCGTAAATATCGATTTTTTTATCGCCGTTCATATCTCCGCGTATACGCTTGGGCACTTTCGGGTAGTCCTCAGCATTGACTATGTAAAAATCATCTATCCAGAAATCCACAGGCTCGGAAGCTGTTATGCGCAGGAACTGACCTAAAAAAATATCATTATTCAGAGCAAAACTGATATTCTCAAAACTGCTCCAGCGATTCTGCACACCTGTTCTGGGACAAATACCGACGATATTCTCTTTATCGTCACTGGAGGTTATCAGCTGAGCATTAAACTTAATGTCCTTGTCTCCGTTATGATATAGCTTCATGCCGACAGCGATGTCCCTGCAGCCGTACTCATCCTTTTTGAAGTCATAGGGATCTATCTTATACTCAAAAGAGCCGCCCGAAACGTGCATAGCCTTTTCGCCGCTGAAACTGTGCTCACTGTCATAGACAGCAGAAGCATTCTCGCCGACTGCCCTTACTTTTGAGTTCTCGGCTTCAAAGTCGATATATTCTACTCTGCCCTCTTCATCGGGCTCTTTGGGCTCATGCGACGTATATACCTCCACAGGACCGTAATTGGTATTATCCGTTATCTCCTTGCTTATACTGAGAGAGTTAAGCCTTGCCTCGCCCTTACTTCTGTAGGGCTGTACGGAAAAACCAGCATCATACATATATCCCAGCTCAAAGCCTGCCTCGCTCCACGCCTTGAAATGATCGACGATGTTGACAGTATTCTTCACATTGCAGACTCCGTCGGTCTTTTCGGCAAGATTCTCATGCGCAATACTATAGTACATATATGTAGGAGGCTCAGCCGAAAAGCAGGCCATCTGCGATCTGATATCCTTGTAAATATCATAGGTGATACCATTGGATTCAAACGAGCCGAGCGGTTCTTTATCTAAGTTAGGCCGCCAGCTTCCCCAGCTGTCAATGATGTAAAACTCCATATAGGCGTTTGGTTTCTCCATCCAGCCGTAAACGCCTGCAAATGCGCTTCCGTCCATGTAGTTCACATCTGCGTCGTATGTCACATTGTATTCTTTTATGCGCGACGCAAAGAGAGTATTTCTTTTAAATGAATCGCCTTTAAGCACTAAGGCGTTCACTATGCCGTCCCAGCTAAAGGTAAAGCCGTTGTTTTCAGTGTTTTCGTAATTGAATTCTCCTGCGTAATCCTGATTCCACAGCTCATAATAATAGCCGTCTGCAGTACCATTTTCGGTAAAATCAGCCGCATACACCTGAGCTGTCGGCATAACCGACGGGATATTTACTGCTCCCAGCAGACACATACCTGCTGTCAGAGCCGCTGCTGTCCTTCTGAACCCTATCGCCATTGCGTTTCCTCCTCACTGAAACCTCATATCAGCAGCTTTTGCTGCCGTAAATAAAACAAAACATCATAGACAGGATATAGCATATCCTGCCTTTATATTATCATCAAACCGCAAAAATGTCAAAGCATTTCTTGCGGTATTTCAGGCTTCGCCCAGTTTTTCAAGGGTATCGCGGAGTATCTCTTTCCTAAGCTCCGTGAGCCACTCCGAAAACGCCGCTGTATCAAATGCATAGACCTTGTTCAGCTCGCGTTCGTTTTCAGACCATGTATCAAGGGGCGACTCGTTATGCTGGATAAGAGCTTCAAGCTTGTCGATAGCCTTGAAGAGCTTCGCCTCCTGAGTCTTCTGCTGGTTCATCTCATCAAACAGCGCCGTGAAGCTTTCCGAGATATCCGCTGGCAGAGACCTGAGCCAATTTTCCAGAAGTTCGTCCTCCCTTGCGCGGTCAGAGTCTGTCTTTGCAAATGTGGGGATATCCCCCGTAAAGCACTCCCCGAGGTCATGTATCACGCACATAGCCATGACCTTGTCGATATCCGTATCGGGAAATTCATTTCTCAGCAGCATAGCCATAAGAGCCATTCGCCAGCTGTGCTCCGCAACGCTCTCCGTTCTTCTCTTTGATGTGGTGCAGTGACGAGGTGTGTCCTTTAACCGCTCCGCAGTGTGAAGTATTTCAAGGTATTCTTTTGCGTTCATATCCGACCTCCCGTTTTTGATATTTTTAGCATAAAAGCGAAGCGTTATGCTATGAATGCCTGCATTCATTATAGCATGAGCAGCACAAAAAAGCAATAATTACACGGAAACGCCGTAAACTCCATGTATACAAGACTGATAAAAAGCTCCGGGAGCAATTTACAAATAGTATATAAAAGCAAAAACCGACAAAATTGTATAACATGATAGCAAGAAAATACTTGTTAATGCCAACTATAATGTTATAATAAAAGCATAAAGATATATATTGGGGGACTACTAAATTTCGTTCTTAAACAGCTGCATTAGAGGGTTTTTGCAGACAAAAACAAAGGAGTGATTTTAGTGAAAATGTCCAAAATCAAAAAGGTCATCAGCGGCACCGTTTCTGCGCTGATGATCGCATCAAGCGTCCCGACAGTCGTATCTGCTGCCGACCAGCAGACAAGAGGCAATATCGGCGGATTCGACTACGAGATGTGGAATCAGAACGGACAGGGACAGGTTTCAATGAATCCCGGCGCAGGTTCCTTCTCCTGCTCATGGAGCAACATCGAAAACTTCCTTGCTCGTATGGGTAAAAACTACGACAGCCAGAAGAAAAACTACAAGGCTTTCGGAGACATCACCCTCTCATACGATGTTGAATACACACCAAGAGGAAACTCGTATATGTGCGTTTACGGCTGGACGAGAAATCCCCTCATGGAGTACTACATCGTTGAAGGCTGGGGCGACTGGCGTCCACCAGGAAACGACGGTGAAAGAAAGGGTACCGTAACTCTCGACGGTCATACCTACGACATCGCCAAGACAATGCGTTACAACCAGCCCTCTCTGGACGGTACAGCTACCTTCCCACAGTACTGGAGCATTCGTCAGCAGAGCGGCTCAGCCAACAACCAGACCAACTACATGAAGGGCACTATCAGCGTTTCCAAGCACTTTGACGCATGGTCACAGGCAGGTCTCGATATGAGCGGTACTCTTTATGAGGTATCCCTTAACATCGAGGGCTATCGTTCAAACGGTTCTGCCAATGTAAAGAGCATTTCATTTGACGGATCACCGAATCCACAGCCTGACAACAACACAAATACCAACACTGACACCAATGTAGGCGGCGGACAGCAGGGCGGCTTCGACTTTAGTCAGTTCGGCGGCGGTCAGCAGGGCGGCTTTGACATGAGCCAGTTCGGCGGCGGTCAGCAGGGCGGCTTTGACATGAGCCAGTTCGGCGGCGGTCAGCAGGGCGGCAATAATACTCAGCCACAGAACGACACAAATACCAACAACGGCGGCGGCGCTTCACAGAAGAGCGGCACTATCAAGATAATGCCTGTCGGCGACTCTATCACCAATGGTGACGGAGAGCAGGGCGGCTACAGAAAGTACCTCTACGACGCTCTTACAAAGAAAGGCTACAAGATAGACATGGTAGGTCCTAACGGTAAGAACAGCGCTTCTGCTAACGGTATTTCCTATGATGACAACCACGCAGGCTACAGCGGCTACCAGATAAAGGAAGTTCCGAGCTGGGGACAGCAGCAGGGCGGCAAGGGCAGCTTATACAACGAGCTCAAGAACGCCAACGCTGTTAAGCAGGCTCAGCCTGATATCATACTCCTTATGATAGGCACAAACGACCTGACAGCTAACCGCTCAATGGACTCCTGTGCATCAGACCTCCGCGCTATGCTGGACTATATGCTTGCAGATATGCCCTCTGACGGCGTTATCTTCCTCTGCTCAGTTCCCGAGCATACAGCTTACGGCGGAAATACTCAGAAAATAGGCAACTACAACAGCACTGTAAAGCAGGTTGCCGAGGAATACGCAGGCAAGGGCAAGAATGTCAAGTTTGCAGATGTTCACGGCTGTCTCGACGGCATGAACGATATCGGCGGCGACCAGCTCCACCCCAACGGCGGCGGCTACAAGAAGATAGGCAACTTCTTTGCAGGCGTTATCGACGAGTATGAGGCTGCTTCCGCACCTGTTGTCACAACGACTACAACAGCTGCAACAACAACGACTACCACAACTACAAAGGCTACAACTACAACAACAGCTGCAACAACAACAACTACTACAGCTCCTGCACTCAAGGCAACAAAGGCAGGCGACGCAAACTGCGACGGCGAAGTAGATATGTCTGATGTGGTTCTTGTAATGCAGGCTCTTGCTAACCCGAATAAATTTGCCATAGGCGGCTCTGACGCAAAGGCTCTTACCCCACAGGGCGAGGTCAACGCAGACGTCGACAAGGCTTCCGAGGGACTTACACCAAGCGACGCATTAACTATCCAGAAGTTCCTTCTCGGCATGATAAAAAGCTTATAAGACATAATTTACCATTTACCGAAACAGAGCCATGACAACTTGTCATGGCTCTGTTTCTTTGTTTATTCTGTTTTCTCCAGCAATTCGCTCAGTGCTCTCTCAAAGTCAGTATCCTGCTGAGGTGTACGCTTGGAAAGTCCCTTTGTGCGTCCGCCGCTGCGGCGAATCTTTGCAGAGACTGCGCGAAATTCCAGCAGTCCCGAAATATTCTCCTCGGTGTAGCGTTTGCCGTCCTGATTGAGGACAACTGCTCTTTTGCTGAGGCACATCGCCGCAAGACCGTAGTCCTGAGTTATGGCGATATCCCCTGCTCCCACAAGGTTCACAAGGCGAAAATCAGCGCTGTCTGCGCCCTTGTCAACGATTATGGTATCGGCTCCGTCACGCTGTATGGAATGAGCCGTATCGCAGATTATGGTACATTCCAAGCCATGCTTTTTTGCTGCTCGGACTGCGATATCCACTACAGGGCAGCCGTCAGCGTCAATAAATATCCTCATACCTGTCTCCTCTTTTCATATAACATAAAAGCAGCCCAAGGGCTGCTTTTATTTATCCTTATTACGAACAAGCTTTTATTTTTTCCTGTTCCTTTTTAGCGAGATTCCTCTTACGGATCTCCTTTGATTCAACGATGGATTTAGGTCCGTCCTCAAGGAACTCATGACCACTTTCAGTTACTATCATTCTGATATCGGGCTGCATTTTTACAGGTATGCCAAGCTCGGCGCACTTGTCAACGATATCCTTTATCCACTCGAATTTCAGCGGAGGATAACCCTCGCCGACCTCTCCGCCGATTATTACCCATGAATACTCCCTGCCAAAGGTCTTTACCAGCTCGTCAAGGTGAACAGGCTCTATGTATTCAAGCACCGGCTGATATACGACGCAGGCTGTGATAAGGTGGTCCTTTGTCTTGTCGATGAGCTGGGTAATGCGGTCTGTATACTTGTTCTTATCAACTGTACAGGAGATAACAACGTTGCGTATATCTGTGTCCTTCGGGATATTTTTGAGGTTTATGCCGTTTGGACGCTTTGTTACCAGCTGGAATGTATCAACGCACTTGTTTTTTCTGCGCTTGAGATTGTTTGCCGCGATTATCTGCTCTAAAACGTTTTCCTGCCACTCAGGTCTCCAGCAGCCGAAATCCGACATATATGTAAGGAACCAGTCGATAGGGCTCTCGTTCTCCACGTTGAAAAGCTCGGGAACGTCATTGCCCTCATCGTCCTTTGTCATCTTATAGAAGCCGCGGAATACAGGCTTTCTATAATCATCAGTTATCTCAAAATGATCTACTACCTTTTTGGTAAAGCAGTATTTACAGCCTATAGGACAGCCCACAACAGGAGAATAAACCTTAGTATTCAGGTTTGTATCATAGTTTATATCCCTAAGGATACGCTTCAGAGCAAGCTGATGACCGTCATAATAAGCGCGGAGCTTGCGTATCTGGTCAAGGAACTCCTTGTTGAGGTTCTTGTACTCCTCAAGCTCTTCCCTAACGGGATACATATCTATTTTCAGCTTCATAAAGTCAAAGCCTCTGAAATTGCATATAAGCGTATTCAAAAGCCTGTTTACGACTTCGGGTTTTTCAAGCATAGTGATAATGCCTGCTGACAGCGCGTCGGTGTAGTAGTCTTCAATTCTCAGCATAAAACATCTTCCCTCTCATTTTCCTTTAATTATTTTTTGAAGACGGCTTTTGAAAAAAAATCATTGCTTTTTTTAATGCTGAGTCATAAAGTGTAAATTTTGAAAGATCCATATTAAGCCCCCCGTTCAATGTGGTCCCTTTTAAGTTCCCTTTTGTACTTATAGTACGTGTTATTAGAAAGCCCGATCAGTTTCATGCACTCCCTGTCGGAGAGCTCACCCTCAAAATCCTTGCTTAGCTTGATTATAAGAGGCTTAACAGCCTTGCTTTTCTTTGTTTCATGAACAGCGCCCTTAACAGTACCGATCTGCTTGCCACTGCTGCGTGCAGCTTCGATCCCCTCACTGGTACGCCTGCTCAGTTCCTTTATTTTCTTTTCCGACTGAGCATAAGCTTTGTATATATCCTGTTCGATCTTATTCATTATGAAATGATCAACAGCAGACATCACTCCCTTTAAAAGGGTATTTGCAGCCTGCTCCTCAGGAGATAATGAAAGGGAGATGATCCCGTTCAGTGCCTCTATGTAGGACTCAGTATCCAGATGACGTTCCCCGATAAACACAAGCTTTATTTTTTTACATACAAGCTTTTTGTACATATCAAACGCCTCAGCTGCATTGCTTCCCATTTTACTTATGCTGTCAAATACGACAACATCGTTTTTATCAAGCCTGCGGAAAAGATTTTCCCATTCATTGCGTTTCACAGCTGTTCCCGAACACGTTTCTTTAATGATCTCGGCTTCGGGAAAAGCCTCTTTAATATTTTTAATCTGTCGATCCATCGACTGTTTTTTGGTGCTTATACAACAATAGCCATATACCATACTCTCACCCTTTCATGGAATTAATGAGATATAAAGATATATCACGATCCTGTTTTCTATATTTATTTTGATGTATAATATGATCCATTCAAAACAAAAACGTTTTGTTGGTTGATGGATATGCAGGCAAAATAGACCGCCTGCTTGTTATATCAAATATAACGCATGAAATTTGATATATTTATTATACCATACCATTTCCGAAAAGTCAATGATTTTGATAGAAAAATAAAAAACGTCATTTTTAATATAAAAAATCCCCTGTGAGCTTTTTTATCATATAACATCAATAAACGATAATAAAAATCGCTCCGAACAGACTTTTTCATAAAATCAAGATAAAAAGCTCCTCTGTTTAACCATAGTGCTTATACAGAAGTTTTATGCTTAATATTGAGAGAACCCCTTTTGAAAAAGGGGCCCTCTGACGGAGGACGTCCCCTCTGTCACTGCGTGACATCTCCCCGCACTGCGGGGAGTCACTCTCAAACTCTCTCCCTAAAACTTTCAGTTTTATTTTTTCTCATATAGGGCTCGCTCTGTATTA